>Ga0302156_10000012_pt1 | contig 193063 bp, 196 predicted proteins | sample I_Bog_N3_2_FD_193503 | JGI IMG/M metagenome (GOLD analysis project Ga0302156, IMG submission 193503) | Peat permafrost microbial communities from Stordalen Mire near Abisko, Sweden - I_Bog_N3_2 | ecosystem: Environmental > Terrestrial > Soil > Wetlands > Peat | place: Sweden: Abisko... | reverse complement strand
CGTAACCTCAGTAGCAAAGAAAGGTAGTTCGATGAAGTTCAAATCAGAGCGGGATATCTTGGTCGAGGCATTGAGCGCCGCGAGCCGTGTGGTCGCAACGCGTTTGATCGGTGCTTCTTCTGGCATCCTCCTCTCATTGGTTGGAAACCAACTCACGGTCACTGGGACAGACCTAGACATCACTGTTCGCACCACAGTCGATGTGATTGGCCACGAAGACGGTTCAACCGTCGTACCAGCGCGCTTAATTGTCGACGCCGTTCGTTCTCTCGAAGCTGGTGCAGTTACCGTGTCGAGTAACGACGAAACGGTTGAAATATCACTTGGGCGCGCCAAGTTCTCGCTTCGCACCTTCTCGGTGATGGACTATCCAAACCTTCCACCAATCACCGGATCTCTCCACAGTGTGGCTGCCCTTGATCTCATCCAGGGTCTCAACCAAGTCGTACGTGCCGCCGCCAACGACGACGCGCGACCACTCCTCACCGGCGTTTTATTTACGACCGATGAAGGATCCTTGCGCCTGATAGCGACCGACTCCTATCGACTCGCCGTGCGCGACGTACCCGGGGTGGAGGGTCTGGCGGGATCCCAAGATTTACTTGTACCGGCCCGCGCCCTTCAGGAATTGCAACGAGCTGCCTCATCCCTAGCCGCGGACGCTGAAATCGGCGTGACCCTGACAGACGCAGAAATATGTTTCGTGGTTGGTACCACGACGATCGCCTCACGCCTCATCGACGGCAACTACCCGTCAGTGCTACAACTCATCCCGGCGAGCTACCCCAATCAACTCCGTATCGCCAAGGACACACTCCTGACCTCGCTTCGCCGAGCCAAACTGCTCGCCAAGGACTCCACCTCTTCAGTACGCCTCACCATGAGGGACAAAAACATCGAAATTCGAACCCAAAGTCACGACGCAGGCGACGTCGAGGACAACGTCGACGCAGATTACAACGGAGAAGAGATCACCATCGCCTTTAATCCAAGTTTCCTCATTGACGGAATTGAAGCGGTCCCAGGTGACGAGGTCGTACTAGAGGTTTCGGACTCGGTACGGCCGGCCATGGTCCATGGAGTGGACGACACGAGGTTTCGCTACCTCTTGATGCCCGTTCGCGTCCAATAAGCGAGCGATTGTCGTGGGTCTCCACGAACTCACACTACGAAACTTTCGCCCGTTTCAAGAATTGGTGTTCGAGCCAGACCCCGAAGCGATCACGGTCCTGCTCAGTGCGAACGGAACGGGTAAGACCTCGGTTCTCGAAGCCGTCTACGCGCTCACTACGGCCTCCTCTTTTCGCACGAGTGCGGCGAGCGACATGATCCGTAGCGGTGAGCATCTCGCCGAAGTGCACGGTGTGCTCTTTCAACAACAACGGAGAGTACAGATTGATCTCACCCTGACTAGAGGGACGCGCAATACCACTAAGAAGATGTTGGTCAATGGTCAGCGCCCCTCTTCACGCGCCTCGGTGTCAGAAGTGCTTCCTCTCACAGTGTTCACACCCGAGGGCGTGGACATTGTTCGCCAGGGTCCTGAACACCGAAGGACGTATCTCACGAACCTTCTCACCGACGTCGATCTCTCAACCGGGGACGTCATCGAGCGTTTCACCAGAGTGCTCAGTCAACGAAACGCGGTACTGCGCTCTTTTCAGGGAGAACCACCGTCCGTTGGCCAACGCGAGGAACTCGGTGTGTGGGACGCCGAGTTTTGCGAGGCGAGTGAGCAGCTCGTCGAGGTCCGCCTTCAGCTTCTCGCGCGACTAGAAGCGCTGATCATGAGCTTCTATCAGGCCATTGCTCAAAACAACCGTGCGGTCAGCGCACAGTATGAACGTTCTTGGACCGGGGAACTTAATCAAGCTTTGCGCGACGCTCTAAAGGATGACCAATACCGAGGACATTCCACTATCGGCCCCCAGCGAGACGACGTAGCACTGCTGCTCGACGGTCGTGACGCGCGCCGACAGGCGTCACAGGGAGAACAGCGCTCACTGGCGCTGGCCTTGCGCCTCGCCGGACACGAGTTGGTTCGTCAACAACGCGGTCTTGCTCCACTCCTCCTCCTAGACGACGTCTTCAGCGAACTCGACCCCCTGCGAAGTGATCGACTCCTACACCTCTTGCCGGCAGGCCAGACACTCGTGACTACCGCATCGCCACTTCCGAGCGGGATGCACCCCGCCGCAATTGTTGACCTTTCCCAGGTGATTTTGTGAACGCCAAGAACGAGCACCCGCGACCCCTGGGGGAGATCCTCAACGTCGTCGCCGGACGTCTACGCAAAGTGGACCTTCGCCTTATCGATGAAATCCAACGCCTTTGGCCTGACGCAGTTGATCCAGTTCTGGCCGAACACTGCCAACCGGAATTCGTGAAGAACGGCGTCTTACTGATTCGCGTGCCGTCGGGTGCGTTCGCACAAAGAATCAACGCCGAACACGAGTCGATTTTGCGAGGTTTTTCTTCGCTCGGTGAACGGGCGCCAACTTCACTTCGAACGGTGTTGTCAGAGTCGTGAACGGCGCGCCAAAGGCCCCTCATCGAGGACCGTTGGGGTTTTGAAGTTAGACCAAAGCGGGTAGGATAATGCAGCCGAATTGTTGTAATCGACCGCGCGAATCGCGCCGAAACTTGTTACCGAAAGGATTTCTTCGTGGCCCAGAAGACCAAGGGATCCGCCAGCTACGGAGCTAGCGATATCACCGTTCTTGAGGGTCTCGAACCGGTTCGAGTCCGTCCCGGTATGTACATTGGCTCGACAGGACCAGCCGGTTTACACCACTTGGTCTGGGAAGTCGTGGACAACGCGGTGGATGAAGCGATGGCGGGCTTCTGTACTCGCATTGACGTGACGATCCTGGCAAACGGTAGTTGTCGGGTTGTGGATGACGGGCGGGGCATCCCCGTCGAGGACCACCCCCATTATCCCGGTAAGTCGGCGGCTGAGGTCGTGCTCACCATGCTGCACGCCGGGGGAAAATTTGGGGGAAGTGCCTACAAGGTCTCGGGTGGTCTACACGGCGTAGGTGTGTCGGTAGTAAACGCCTTGTCGGCTGAGTTGATCCTCGAGATTGATCAAGGTGGGAATCACCACGTTTTGACGTTTAAGAACGGCGGCAAGCCGGTGGGCAAGTTGAAGGTGACGGGCACCGCGCCCCGTGGGCGTACCGGAACGACGGTGACCTTTACCCCGGACCCAACCATCTTTGAAGACGTGGAATTCCGAGCGCAAACTATTCTCGAGCGATTGCAGATCATGGCATTCTTGAATCGCGGGCTTGAGATTCGCTTTGAGGACCAACGCAAAGGTCGCGAAGCGAAGGAAACCTACAAGTACAACGGCGGCATTGTCGATTACGTTCGTCACCTCAATAACGCCAAGGAGTCGCTCTTTCGAAAAGTCGGCTTCTACGATCAGTCAGAAGAGGGTCAAGAAGTCGAAGTCGCGTTCCAGTGGAACACCGGCTACTACGAGAGCATCCACTCCTTCGCGAATGGCATCGCCACCATCGAAGGTGGAATGCACGAAGAGGGATTTCGAAAGGCGATCACGAACGTCGTCAATCGTTACGCACGCAAGCGCAACCTTCTCAAGGAGAAGGACGACAACCTCCTCGGCGAAGACATTCGCGAGGGACTGACCGCTATCGTCTCGGTTCGACTCGCGGAACCGCAGTTCGAAGGTCAGACCAAGGGCAAATTGGGCAACGTCTCGATTCGCTCAATGGTGGAACGGGCGACGAACGAGAAGCTCGCCGACTGGCTTGAAGAGAATCCCCGTGAAGGCAGTCAAATCGTCTCCAAGTCCGTCCAGGCTTCACGTGCGCGCATGGCCGCTCGTCAGGCGCGTGATCTCACCCGACGCAAGAGCGCGCTCGACGGTGCCGGCCTACCCGGAAAACTCGTGGATTGTTCTTCGAACAATCCACGTGAATGTGAGCTGTTCATCGTCGAAGGCAACTCCGCGGGCGGGTCGGCAAAAGACGCCCGCAATCCCCGGAATCAGGCGATCCTGCCGATCCGTGGAAAGATCCTCAACGTCGAGAAGGCCCGTTCGGACAAAATCTTGCGCAACACCGAAATCCAGGCGCTCATCTCAGCGATCGGAGCCGGGGTGGAGGCGGACTTCGACGTGACCAAGGTCCGATACGACAAGATCATCCTGCTCGCTGACGCCGACGTGGACGGTAGCCACATTCGGACGCTTCTCCTGACCTTCTTCTTTCGCCAGATGACCGAGATGGTGAACAATGGTCACGTTTATGTCGCCCAGCCTCCTCTCTTTTCGACCCTGGTGGGTAAGGACAAGGTGTACCTACGCGACGATCTCGCCAAGACGAAGTTCCTCGAGGAGAATCCGAATCACAAGAACGATTTCCAGCGTCTGAAGGGACTGGGCGAAATGGACTTCGACGAACTGCGAGACACCACGATGGATCCGACGAAACGTGCGCTGCTCCAGATCACCGTCGAACAGGCCGCGCTCGCCGATGAAGTGTGTTCGATCCTCATGGGCGACGACGTACCTCAGCGCCGTCATTTCATTCAGACCAACGCAAAAGACGTTCGATTCCTAGACATCTAGGAAGAAGGAATCATGGCAAAGAAGACTCCGAATTCTGGCGCAGAGACTCCAGGCGAGGAAGCGGTGCTCGGTTACATCGAGCCCATCGAGATCAATCTCGAGATGGAACGCTCATTTCTCGAATACTCGATGTCGGTCATTGTCTCGCGCGCCCTGCCCGACGTACGTGACGGTTTGAAGCCAGTGCATCGTCGCATCCTGTATTCGATGTTCGACCAGGGTCTGCGTCCCGACCGCCCGTTCGCCAAATGTGCGAAGGTCGTGGGCGAAGTCATGGGTACGTATCATCCCCACGGCGACAGCGCGATTTACGACGCACTCGTGCGCATGGTCCAAGACTTCTCCATGCGACACCCCCTCATCAGCGGTCACGGGAATTTTGGCGGTACCGGACCTGACGAAGGTGCCGCCGCCATGCGATACACCGAGTGTCGCCTGGCTCCCCTGGCGCTCGAAATGCTCGATTCGATTGACGAAGAGACCGTCGACTTCGAGCCCAATTACGACAACTCCACCCAGCAGCCCACCGTGCTGCCTTCGCGATTCCCCAATCTCCTCGTGAACGGATCCCAGGGCATCGCCGTCGGCATGGCGACCAAGATCCCACCCCACAATCTCGGCGAGGTCATCGACGCCACGCTGCACCTCTTGGCGAACCCGGAGGCGACCCCCGACGATCTCATGGAATTCGTCAAGGGTCCTGACTTTCCCACCGGCGCTCAAATCCTCGGACGCCAGGGAATCCTCGACGCGTACCGTACGGGTCGAGGTTCCATCAAGATGCGCGCGGTCGCTGAAGTCGAAGAGAGCGGCCGGGACACGCGCATCGTGGTGACCGAGTTTCCCTACGAGGTGTCGGTCGAATCGGTGGAGGAGAAGGTCTACGAACTCGTCAAGAGCGGTGAGATCGACGGTATCGCCGCCATGCAGAATGATTCCGCTGGTCGGCGATCTCGACTCGTCATCAAGCTAAAGCGCGATGCGAACGCCAACGTCGTACTGAACAAGCTCTTTAAGAACACGTCGCTGCAGACAACGTTCGCGGTCAACATGCTGGCCTTGGTCGACGGGGTACCCAGGACCCTCAACCTCGCCCAGGCTTTGATCCACTACATCTTGCACCAGGTCGAGGTCGTGACACGTCGGACCCAGTTCCGTCTACGTAAGGCCGAGGCTCGAGCCCACATCGTTGAGGGACTTCTCAAGGCCATCGACATGCTCGACCAGGTGATCGCCACCATCCGTGGTTCTGAGGATCGAGGTGACGCTCGCACGCAGCTGATGGTGGCTCCTTTCTCGTTCACCGAAGAGCAGGCGAATCACATTTTGGACATGACGCTGGGCCGTCTCACCAAACTGGGTCGCACCGAACTCGAAGACGAGATGGCCAAACTTCGCGAGACGATCGCCGAACTGAAGTCCATTCTCGAGAGCGACGTCAAACTCCGTGGGGTCATCGCGGATGAACTCCTCGCCGTACGTGACAAATACGCCGATGGACGCGTGACGCGGATCGTGAACGATCCGGGCGAAATGGGATTGGAAGACCTCATCGACGACGAGGAGATCGTCATCACGATGACGCAGGCTGGCTACGTCAAGTCCGTCGCCGCCGATTCGTTCAAGGTCCAAGGGCGCGGCGGGCGCGGTGTGCAGGGGGCGAAGCTGCGCGACGAGGATTTCGTCGAACAGATCGTCCATACCAGTAGTCACGCCTTCCTCCTGTTGTTCTCGAACAAGGGACGGGTGTTTCGCCTCCGGGGTCACGAGATACCAATCAAGGAACGCACGGCCAAGGGAACGGCCATCGTCAATCTCTTGAACCTTCATCCTGGTGAGAAAATCCAAGCGATCGTTTCCACTCTTGATTTTCCCAAGGACAAGTTCCTGGTGTTCGCCACCGCTGACGGCACCGTGAAGAAGACGGCCTTCAGCGAGTATGACAAGTCGCGTCGGGAGGGCTGGATCGCCATCAAGCTACGTGAAGGCGACGAGGTCGTGCGAGTGGTCCCGACGAGCGGTGAGGATGACCTGATGGTCGTTACCTACCGAGGAATGTCGATCCGATTCAACGAGGACGAGGTCCGAGAAGTCGGTCGAGACTCGACGGGCGTTCGCGGCATCAAGCTGAAGGACGACGACAAGGCGATCTCGTTGGATGTCGTTCGAGGCGACGCGGATCTCTTCCTCGTCACCGACACCGGCTTTGGAAAACGGGTGAAGACCGATCGGTTCAACCAACAAGGTCGCGGCGGTCAGGGCGTGCGGGCAATCAGGTTGACGGCGGCCCGCGGTTTCGTGGTGGCGGCGTTCATGGCGGGGCTCGATGACGAGGTACTCCTCGCCTCGAGCGGCGGCGTCCTCATCCGCACGCCCGTACGCGAAGTCTCCTCACAAGGTCGTGACGCCACCGGCGTGCGCGTGATGAACCTCGACGAGGGTCACTCCGTCGCGACGGCCGCCGTCGTACCGGCCGAAGACGACTAAGCCGTCACTCGGCGCGACCACGCTCGGGTGAGAACGTCAAGGATGTGGTCGCTGCCTTGAGCGCCGACCACCATGAACTTCTCGTCGATCAGGAGCGAAGGGACACCGGTAATTCCCAGTTCCGTAGCCGCGACTTCATCGGCGCGAACTTCGCCAGCGTAGAGATCACTGGCCCAGAGCGACTCGACTTCGCCGACCCCGACTTCGTTCGCGAGAGCCGTGAGCACCCAATGATCGCTGACGAGAAGACCTTCGCAAAAGTACGCGCGAAAGAGACGCTCGCTCATGGCGGCGCCCTTGGACTGAGTGGCGGCAAGGGCGATCACGCGGTGTGCGTCAAAGGTGTTGGTGGGACGGGCGTCCTTCATCGACCAGGTCATACCGAGCGCAGCGGCGTCGCCTTCGAGACGGTCATTCAGTGCCGTGGCTCGCTCGACGGGCATCGAGTACTTCTTTGCCAGGAGTTCGGGTAACGACAGCCTGTAGTCTCGCGGCGCAGAAGAATCGAGCTCGAAGGCTCGGTGCCGAACGACCACGTCCGCACGGTGCTCAAAGCGTTCGAGAGCCCCCGAGAGTTGGCGCGTTCCCAAATAACAGAACGGGCACACGACGTCACTCCAGACGTCGATAAATAAGTAGTCACTCATGTGTCAATCTTCCCACACGAACCGCGCTGGGGCAGAATGATGCGATGACCGCGCGCGAACTGTGTGTCGAAGACGCAATTGCGTTGGTCCGACCCGTCGACACGCTCGGTCTCGGTCTGGTGACCTCGACACCGGTGGGCTTGTTGAAGGAACTGTCGAATCGCCAAGACTGGGAGGACCTCACGGTCAGCGGTGGGCTGATCCTGGGCGTCTTTGACGTCTTCTTGCATCCCAACGTCCACTATCGATCAAGTTTTTACGGTGGCGGCGAGCGCCATTACCAGTCCCGGGGTGCCGACATCCAGTTCGTGCCGTCCTTCTTTCGTCACTACGGTCTCTTGATCCAACACTTGGCCCCACGCGTGATGATGATGCAGGGTGCGATGCCCGACGCGAACGGCAACGTCAGTCTCTCGCTCTATAACGGCGCTCACCTCGCAGAGTTTCTCGCCGCTGGTCGCGATCCGAACCGGGTCTTGATCGTGGAGTGCTCACCACACTTTCCGCGAACGCTCGCTCTCGAAGGATTCTCGAACGAGATCGCCCTCGAGGACATCGACGTGGTGGTGTACTGCGACGAATATCCGACGGCTCTGGGCAAGGACGTGAGCACGTCGGAGGACATGGCAATCGCGGATTACGCCGCGGCGTTCGTCCACGATGGGTGCACACTGCAGACGGGTATCGGCGCTGTGCCCAACCTCGTCGCCGAAGCGCTCGTGAGGCGCGACGGCGGCGACTACGGCGTGCACTCAGAGATGTTCACCGACGGCCTCTTTCAACTCTGCGCATCCGGCAAGGTCACCAACGCCCGTAAGCCAATCCATCGCGGCGATTCGGTGATCACCTTTGCACTGGGCTCTCAGGACATGTACGAGTTCTTGAACGAGAACGAGAGGGTCCGACTCGCCCCGGTTTCCTACGTGAATGATCCATCGGTGATCGCGAAGAACCATCGCATGGTGTCCATCAACTCCGCGCTCGAAGTGGACCTGCAAGGACAGATCATCGCCGACACCGTCGGCGCCCGCCAATACTCGGGCGTCGGGGGACACATGGACTTCGTCGAAGGCACCAGCCTTTCGCTGGAGCACACGTCGCTGATCTGCCTTCAATCGACTGCCGTGGTCAACGGCGTTCTCAAGAGCCGTATCATTGGAGATATGTCTCCCCACTCCGTCGTGACGACGCCGCGACACCTCGCGGGCGTGATTGTGACCGAGCACGGATTCGCAGACCTCCGGGGTCGGAGCGTGAAGGAGAGGGCACGAGCGATGGTCAACATCGCTCACCCGCAGTTTCGAGACGAGTTAGCTGACGCCGCCGAGCTACTGGGTCGATAAGTGCTCATAGTTCGAGATTTGGGAATTGAGATCGGCGCGCGCCGTATTCTCGAGCCGGTGTCCTTCACGGTCGGAAACGGCGAGAAGGTCGGACTGGTGGGGCGTAATGGCGCCGGAAAATCAACTTTGCTCGCCGTGCTGCTCGGTCAGACCCCCGAGCATCTTCGTATCACTGGCACGGTCCAACACCAGGGCACCGTCAGTCACCTTCCCCAAGAGCCGGTCGCGCACGGACTCGGGGTCGAGCCAATAGGCCTGTCGCACGTCCTGTCGGCGCGTGGGCTCGACGTTCTCGACGCAGACATGCAGCACGCACGCCACGAGCTCGCCGCCGATCCCACCGAAGAGACCATCGAACGCTTCACGCGACTTGAGGAGACTTTCCGCGAACGTGGTGGCTACGAGGCTGAATCCGAAGTCGCGCGTCTCGCCGCTGGACTCGGTCTCGCCGAAGACCTACTGCTCGAAGACCTCGATTCGCTCTCGGGGGGTCAGCGCCGACGAGTGGACTTGATGCGGGTGCTCTACGAGCAGCCCGAGACCATGGTCTTGGACGAACCGACCAACCACCTCGACCGCGCGGCGAAGCGGTGGTTGTTCGACGAACTGGAGAGGTTCCGTGGCACGGTGCTGGTGATCAGTCACGACCTGCCGCTCCTGGACAAGTCGATTGACCGGGTTCTCGCCCTGCGCGAGGGACAACTACGCGAATACAAGGGCAATTACACCAAGTACCTCGAACAAGAGGAGACGCGTCGTCTTAGTGAGGAGAAGCTGGCGGCGCACCAGGACGAGCAGATTGGCCGCATGAAGACCTTGGCGGACTCGATGCGAGGTCAGACCGAATCGCGCGCGCGCCTGGCCAAGGTACTGGACCGCAAGGTTGAGAAGTTGGTCGACAATCGCGTCGTGGTCACCAAGAAGGAGAAGAAGGTCACCTTCAAGTTGCCCTTGCCCCCCCGAAGCGGTGACGTACCCATGACCGTCGAGCACGTGGCCGTGCGATACGGTGCGCAAGTCGTCTTGGAGGACGTGAACTTCATCACTCGCAGGGGTGATCGAATCGTGATCGTGGGCAAGAACGGCGCCGGCAAGTCCTCCCTCCTGCGCTGCCTCGCGGGTACACAGTCAGCCCAAACGGGCGATGTTCGATTCGGCGCAAACGTGAAGGTCGGCTACTTCGCCCAGGAGCACGAGCAACTGGACTTCTCGCGGTCCGTCCTAGATCATTTGGAGAATGCGACCGTGCAGACCGAGGTGCAACGCCGATCGCTCTTGGGAGCGTTCGGACTCAAGGGTTCGGCGGCGCACCAATTGCCGGGCACGTTGTCTGGCGGTGAACGGGCGAAACTCGCGATCGCCATCCTCGCGGCGTCTGACGCCAATCTCCTGTTGCTCGACGAACCGACGAACAACTTGGACCCCGCGAGCGTGGAGGCCCTGGGAGTCATGATGCACCAATGGAAGGGCACCATCGTGGCGGTGAGTCACGAACGCCAATTCGTTGAGATGCTGAAGCCGACGCACGCGGTACTACTACCCGAGGAGTACTTCGACCTCTGGCGTGACGACTACATGGACTTGATCGAACGTCGTTGACTCGCTCCTTGACGCGACGTATCGCTCGCTGAGCCCTTGGTCACCGTCGTGAGCGCGGGGAAATCGTGGCGAAGCTGTCCCAAGACCCGGACGGCATTTTGGAACTCTTGCTCACCTACGTGGTCGCGTACCTCGGCGTTCATTCTCGCGATCACCTCCACGATGGCCCGGGCGTAGTTGGTGCCGCGTCTCGTCAGTACGACCTGGGATCGTCTGGCGTCAGTCTGGTCTGACTCGATTCGGGCGTAGCCTCGTTTAACCAGCGTGTCGACGACCTTTCGTGCTCCCTGACGAGTTATCGACAGTTCGGCGCCCAGCACCCCGAGTGAGGCGGACGAACGTCGTAACCGTCGAACGACGAAGGCGTCGCTACGTCGATAATCGGGGAAACCCTTTTGATGGAGCCGATTTGTTGCTTCCAAGATCCACCCACGTCGAGCGAGGGCGAGCGAATCACCGAAGCCCAGGTTGTCGTCGCTCGTCTCGATCACACCAGTAGCCTACTATTTATGCAACCTGGTTGCATAAATAGTAGGCTACTGGTGCAGTGGCGACAAGGGGAGATTGAAGGCTGTGATGAGACTTCGAATACGTCGATTGTGGTCAAGCGTGATGGCGTTACTCGTCGTGGCGCCACTTTTGGGTGCCACTGCGTGGACCACAACGTCGGTGTCATCCGCTGGCGGCGCAAGTGCTGTGACGAAGACGGGATGTGGCACGCCGTCGCCGCGCAACGCCACTCTCTCGCTGTCCGTCGACGGATTCACTAGGACGGTAGTCGTTCACCGACCCAAGGGTCTCGATTCGACGCCGTTACCGCTGGTTCTCAACCTGCACGGAAGCGGGAGTACCGCTTTGGAACAGGAGGAGTTCACCGGCATGAATGCGACCGCCAATGCGGATGAGTTCATCGTCGCCTATCCCCAGGCGCTTATCCCAGACGGCGGTGGCTTCGATTGGAACGTGCCCAGGGTGCCCTTGACTGGCGATCGTGCAGTTCCCGCGCACGCGGCCAGCGATATTGCTTTCTTGACCGCGTTGGTGAAGATCCTCGAAGTTCGGTACTGCGTTGACCCACAGCGCGTGTTTGCGACGGGTTTCTCCGGTGGGGCTCGGGAGGTGAGCCAACTCGCGTGCGACGATTCGACGACATTCGCGGCGGTGGCACCGGTGAGTGGTCTTCGACGACCGACGCCGTGCACATCGAAGCGCGCGGTGCCCGTCATCTCGTTTCATGGCTCCGCGGATCCAATCGATCCGTTTGGCGGCCACGGCCAGAAATACTGGACCTACTCAGTAACAACTGCGGCAAGAAAGTGGTCATCGCAAGACGGGTGTAGCAATGTGACGACGTCGACACCATCTAAAAACATCAAACTCACCGTCTACGCCAAGTGTGCGAACGGCGCTGTGGTCGAACTTTACGAAGTCCTAGGTGAGGGTCACGAGTGGCCCGGGGGCCCATCGCTTCCGGCGGCGTTCACATCGGTTCTTGGCCCGCAGTCGACAGCGATTGACGCGAATTCCGCGATCTGGTCGTTCTTCAGAAATTACAAGACTTGAATATCGATGGCGGAATCGAATGAATCGGACGGACGTTAGCAACGAGATCCATAGAGGGGACCCCTTAAGTAGGTTTCCTCTTGCGTTTCGAAGGGCTTGGCGACCGCGTGATTCTTCGTCGAAACTCCTGATGTTCCAACTCGTCGTGGACGAGTTTCCAGTTCTCATATCGTTCGAGGGTCAGTTCACCTGAAGCAACGGCGGCCTGAACCGCGCAGCCGAGGTCGCCGTCATGCTGGCAATCGCGAAATCGGCACTGTTCACCGAGGGCGACGATGTCGGGGAAGGTTTCGTCTAAGCCATCCTGGCCGACGAGAAGGTCCACGAGACGAATGCCAGGGATATCCAGAAGCACGCCGCCACTGGAGAGTCGGTAGAGTCGTCGTGTGGTGGTCGCGTGGCGTCCTTCGCCACCACGCGATACCGTGCGGGTCAGTTCTTCGCTGCCCTCGAGTGCATTGAGGAGCGAGGTCTTTCCCGCTCCCGAAGGTCCCAGCATCACCGCGGTCACACCTTCGTGCAACTGTTCACGCAGGCGCTCGATGCCTTCGCCGTTTAGTGAACTGGTGGTGAGAATCTCTACCCCAGGAACTGCCAGGGTCGTCTCCTGGACCACTTGGTCGAGGTTCTCGTTCTGGTCTGACTTGGTGAGTATGACGAATGGTCGCGCACCACTGTCGTAGGCCATGATGGCAAAGCGCTCAAGCATTCGAATATTCAGCTCGCGGTCAATGGCGACGACGAGTAGGACCAGGTCTAGATTCGATGCGAGCACTTGGACTTCACGTCCGTTGGGGTCGGGACGACGAAGGGCACTTCGACGAGGCAGCACTCTAAGGATCTGTTCATTATCGAGTTCGACCCAGTCACCGGCGACCACGCGCTCGTTGATCGAAGTCCGAAAGGTCCAGAGCGACGTCACTTCGCCACCGTCGCTCGCGCACCAGATTACCTCGGCGTTGGCACCGTGAACGATGCTGACCCGCCCGAGATGGTGACCAGCCTCTACCTCGAGGGACTCCCCAACGGTGCGTCCAAGGGATTGCAAAACTTCATCGCAAGTTGAATGAACGGATCGGCGTTCGACGTCGCCCGATGACTGCTGCACTACTTGACAGTACCTCTGGGATCACGGAACCGTTCGCGATGAATGACACGGGTCTCGCGTCTAAGTCCAAGCGCCAGATCGAAACCGAAATTCTCTTTCGTTACCGTTCGCGTCGCCTCCCAAATTTGGTGACGAAGCGAAGTCGCTACGACTTCGAATTCGTGGGATTCTATGGAAAGAGGAGCAAGAGAAGAAGAGGGTTGGCCGAGATAAGCCGAAACGCCACCCTTTGACAGCTCTTCCGTTGGGGCGCATCGAGTCCCGTTTATACGGGTATATAGACCGACACTTTCCCCTTCAACGATTTGCGAACGGATCCTGACGCAGGGACAACCTCAAAACATGGTCCTATGGGTCTTGTGTGCCGAGCGACGAGGCCTGTTCGGCTCGTAACTCGGTGGCCTCGATGAGTGGTGGGCGAGGGGGGACTTGAACCCCCACATCCTTTCGAATACAGGCACCTGAAGCCTGCGCGTCTGCCAATTTCGCCACTCGCCCTGAGACCTCGCAACATTAGTTCAAGATCCGAACCCTGGTTTTTGCAACTGAACTGTCATACTCGGCGCCGGTACAGTTATTAATGTCATGGTTCTAAAAAGTGTGGAAAATCGGCTGGAGCGGATCTTCGAGAGGACGTTTTCGAGACCCTTCAAGAACGCCCTGCAGCCCATTGAGATAGGTACACGCATTGTGCGTGAGGTTGACCTGACCCGTCGGCTTTCGTCAATGGGTCCAATATCGCCAAATCAGATCCGGTTGTGGTTGGGGCCTTCGGATGCCGAGCGTTTCGACGGTTTTCAAAAGGCGTTGGTCGCTGAGTTGGAGGAGACCGTACGTCAGCACGCGGTGAGCGAAGGTTACAGTTTTGTCGGCCCAGTCGCAGTGGAGATCTTCATTGACGATGGCTTGAAGGCTGGCGATCTAGCCGTGAAGACCGACTTTGTCGCGGGCGATAGCCAACCGCGCTTGCTCGCCAGTGATGGTCGCACCTTCGCGGTCGGGGATCAACCGCTCATCGTCGGTCGCAGCCCCGATGTCGCCGTGGTGATTAACGACTCCAATGTATCGCGTCGACACGCCGAGGTGTGGCGGACCAGTGAGGGCGTGGCAATCCGTGACCTGCAGTCGACCAACGGCACGTACGTGAACGGACATCGCATCACGGCCGTCTCGCTCTCGCCGCGTGACGACGTGACGATCGGTCCCCTTCACTTTCGAATCGAGCTCGCTTGATTCACTTGGAGGCGTCGACGAATTACGCCGCAGTTGTGCGTCCAATCCAGATACTGGTCATGGCGGTGGCGCTTCTCTTCTTCGCCCGTGTCATTCGCGTCGCGTCGCTGGAGGCTCGTTCCACGGATCAAGTGAGAGGGACGCGGCGTCGCCGACCAGGTGTTCTTGCCCTCGAATTCATCGAACCCGTTGAGCGAGCGAACGAGCGTGTCGAGATCACCAACCCCATAACGGTGGGTAGAAGTCCGGCCTGCGATCTAAGCGTCCAGGACACCTACATTTCGTCACGACACGCTCGTCTGGTCAATGACGCGGGTGAGCTTTCAATTGAGGATCTCGGATCGACGAATGGTACCTACGTAAACCAAGAGATCGTGAAGGGACGGATGCAGCTCGAGCGAGGCGACATCGTGCAGGTAGGTGGCGTCATTTTTGAGGTGGTTCGTTGACGCGCTGGCGTTACGCCGCTGCGACCGACATCGGACTCGTACGAGAGACCAACCAGGACGCGATCTTCGTTGACGAATCGCTCGCCATTGTCGCTGACGGCATGGGTGGTCATGCGGCCGGTGAAGTGGCTTCGGCGATGGCTGTTGAAAGCGTACATGAAGGTTTTCTTTCTGATCAGTCAATGGAGGGCTTACATCACGCCATTGAGACGGCCAATAGTTCTGTTCTTCACGAGGCGCGCGACAATCCACAACGCTTCGGTATGGGAACCACTATCGTCGCCGTTGGCCTCACCCGCGACAAGCTCGGTGTCGTGTCGCCCACCATGTTCCACGTAGGGGACTCGCGGATTTACCAACTTCGCGACGGAGCGCTTCGCCAACTCACCGAGGATCACAGTGTCGCCGAAGAATGGGTTCGCATGGGTCGACTCACGCCCGAAGAGGCTCTCAATCATCCGCGACGCCACCAACTCACCAGGGGAGTAGGTGTGGAGGACACCATCGATATTGACGTCATGTCGATTAACGCCCAACCCGGCGATCGCCTGCTGCTCTGCAGTGACGGTCTGTCGAATGAGCTCTCACCCGAAGGCATCGCCCAACTCGCCAGCGCGCCAGCGTCCCTCGACCAGGCGGTGAACGACCTGATCGAGGCGGCGAAGCAGTCGGGGGGCCGTGACAACATCTCAGCGATACTTCTGGAATTCGATGAAGTGGAAGTGGCGAGCAAGCCTATAAAGAGGACACTCGGTACGACACCACCGCCGGTAGCCCAGATGACGGGACCAATCTCTCATCGGGCTAAACGCAAGAATGGCTGGCTCAATTGGCGCGTCGCCGTTGGTTCCGTCTTTGGCGTGGGTATTGTGATCGGATTCTTCTTGGTGCTGCATTGGTACGCCTATTCGACGTACTACCTAGCCCCGGATCATGGCGTCATCGGCGTTTACCAAGGTCAACCATCGGGCGTGCTCTGGTACAAGCCAATTCTGGTGGCGCCGACGAACTACTCGTACGCGCAGTTGCGTCCCGCCGACCAGATCTCCTTGAACGCCTCCATCAGTGAGCCTTCTCTCGACGCCGCCTTGACCTACGCGGCTTCAATTCACGCCGAATGGCAGGCGAGTCAGGGCTCCTCGGTCACGACGACTACCGTCGGTACGACGACGACTTCGGTTGCCACGACCACTACCACGGCCAAGAAGGGATAGTTCGTGTCACGACGACTGAGCATCTTGGCGACCATAATTCTCCTGCTCTTCGTGGTCGTGGCGGCGCAGGCTGTGAACATCCAGTTCTTTCGTGCGGCGGCGCTTAACAAGTCGCCGCTGAATCCGAGGACGTATTCGACCTCGACGAAATACCCTCGCGGCCAGATCGTGGCGTCCGATGGGACCGTCCTCGCTCAATCAATTCCGAGTGGTGACAGTACGTACCCTTACAAGCGGATCTATCCGCTGGGATCCTTGACCGCGGGCATCGTCGGCTTCACCTCGCCGTATACCGAGTCATGGGGCATTGAAAGCGAGTACGCCAGCTACCTCACCGCACACGCACAGCCCGCCACGAGCTTCGCGCAACTACTGGCGCCTACGAGCGCGGCCGACAACGTGAATCTGACGATCCAAACCGCCGAACAGAAGGTTGCTCAGAACGCGATGGGAGGACAAGACGGCGCCGCCGTCGTGCTCGACCCGCACACCGGCGCGGTCCTCGCGATGTACTCGAATCCGACCTACGACCCTCAGCCGTTGACCTCTTTGGATCCCGCGATCGTCAGTGCTGCGTACAAGAAGATCACGACCCCCGACTCACATGGATTCCCGCCGCTTGGTCTCGTCGCGACCCAGCAGACGTTTCCCCCGGGTTCGACGTTTAAGGTCATCACCACGGCCGCCGCTGTCGTCGGTAATCCCGCGCTGCTCACCAAGTCTTACCCGGACAAACCCTTCGCACGACTTCCACACTCGAACAAACTGCTCTACAACGACGGAGGTTCGAAGTGCGGCGGGACGGTGGCGGTGATGCTGCCCGAATCGTGCGACCCGGGCTACGCATTGCTCGGGCTCGATCTCGGTGCGGATCTGATGTCGGCGACCGCCGATTCCTTTGGCTACAACCAGACACCGCCACTCGATCTGCCCAACGTCGTGCCGAGCTTCTTTCCCACCGCGGCGTCGTTCGCCAGCAACCTGCCGGGACTCGCCTACTCGTCAATCGGTCAGGAGAACGTGCGCGCGACCGCGCTTCAGAACGCGCTAGTGGCGGCGGCCGTCGCGAACGGCGGCGTGATGATGTCACCGCACCTTTTGGCGAGCATCACGTCACCTGACGGTTCGCTCGTGAAGCGTTACGGCGACACCGTCTGGCAGACGCCGCTCACCGCGTCCCAGGCCGCCGTGATTGTCCCTTTGATGCAGAACGTCGTTCGCTACGGAACCGCCGCGGGTATCTTCCCCTACAACCTCAACGTGGCGGCGAAAACGGGTACGGCCCAGACCGGTAACAGCAAAAAGAATACTGACGACTGGATGATCGCGTTCGCTCCCGCCACCGCACCGACCGTCGCGGTGGCGGTCGTGATGCCCTTCCAGGCGGTGTCGACCTTCGGTGCGACGGTGGCGGGACCCATCGTCAAGTGCCTCATCGAGGGTGAACTTGCGTTACAGTCGGGACTCCCCGCCTCGGGGACCGCGACGACGTGCAAGAGTTGACCACCGGACCTAGGAAGAACCAGAGCGTAGGCTAGAAAATTATGGAACCGGTCAGCGACCCGCGAATTTACTCAAACCGGTACCAAGTCACCCATTTGATTGCTCGCGGTGGTATGGCGATGGTGTACCGGGCTCAGGACTTGCTTCTGAATCGTCCGGTGGCGTTAAAGATCCTTTATCCAGAACTCAGCGCCGACCCACTGTTCGTTGAACGTTTTCGTCGCGAAGCGCAGGCGGCGGCGAATCTCTCGCATCCTAACATCGTGCCGGTGTTCGACTGGGGCGAGGACGAGGGCACCTACTTCATCGTGATGGAATTGGTCGACGGCACTTCCCTCGCTGACATGCTGCGCGGTTCGCGCCGACTTACGCCATCGCATTCAGCACAGATCGTCGCTCAGGTCGCCGCGGCTTTGGGTTACGCACATCGCAACGGCGTGGTACACCGCGACGTCAAGCCTGGCAACATTCTCATCACGAGTGACGGACAAGTGAAAGTCACTGACTTCGGTATCGCACAGGCGGTCTCGAGTGAAGACCATCTCGCTGAAGAAGGCTCAGTCATGGGTACCGCGACGTATTTCTCTCCCGAACAGGCTGAAGGCGCTGCCGTGGATGGTCGTAGTGACGTCTACTCACTCGGCGTTGTGTTGTTCGAGATGCTCGCGGGACGCCCGCCCTTCGTCGGTGACTCACCCGTTGCGGTGTCGAGTCAACACGTACACGGGACAGTACCTCCTCCAACCGAGTTCAACAACGCGATCCCCCGCGATCTCGAAGCGATCGTGATGGAGTCTCTCGCTAAGGCACCCTCGCAGCGATACCAGTCGGCCGACGAGTTCCGTGCTGACCTAATCCGCTTCAATGAAGGTCAGCCGGTGCAGGCTGCGGGTTATGAAGGTGCTTTCTTCGGCGCAGACGCCACTCGCGCGGTCTCTGCAGTTTCGATGGGTGACCGGACATCCTCGGTACCGGTCATGGCGGGGCCGAGGACCGACATCCGACGTCGGCGAAATAACAACACGCCGGGCATTATTGCCGCCGTCGTGGTGCTGCTGCTCGCCGTTGGTGGATTGGGCTATTTCTTGTCCCAGCGCACCACGGTCGTGACGTCGATGCCCTACTTGCTCGGACAAGATGTCGCCTCAGCAACGACGACAATTCGTTCTGACGGTTTGACCTTGGGTCCCGTTCGTCAGGTTGCTTCAAACAAAGCCAAGGGCACGGTCATCGCCACCGACCCGGCTCCCGGCAAGAAGGTCTCCAAGGGTGAAGTCGTCACGCTGAAGGTTTCGATTGGTGTTACGTCGACTCCAGTGCCCGTGCCTAACGTTACGGGCATGATGCTCTCGAGTGCTGAGAGCATCCTGGCGGGCAAAGGACTCAACTACGTGACGGCGTACACGACATCCCCACCGCCGAATGCAGTTCCTAACACAGTGCTCGTGCAGTCGCCGGCGGCACTCACGAATGCGAGGACGGGCGACAAGGTGACGCTCACCATTCTTTCGCCGACTGCCACGTTCTCGTTGCCGTCGGTCGCGAGTCAGACTCAGGTGGAAGCGACCACGGTGCTGGTCCAAGAGCAATTGAAAGTGAGCGGCACGACGAGCACGGCGTGCTCGAACTCCGTCGCGTCGGGACTCGTCGTGAGTACCTTGCCCGCAGCGGCGAGCCAGGTCCAGGCGGGCGCGATCATTCAGCTGGTGATCTCTTCGGGCGTGTGTCAAGTCGTCGTACCCAACGTGGTCAACCTCACCCAAGTCGCCGCGACGTCGGCTCTCAAGGGACAAGGTCTTACGGCCACCGTGGTCGCCGCGGACCCCACGACGTGTCTGCCCACCCAAGTGAGTACGGTGATCTCCCAGAGCGAATCGCCCGGCTCGCAAGTCCCCTACAACTCGGCGGTGCAGATCACGGTGTGCGAGTCGAGTGTTGTTGGCTCCACCACCACGACGACTTTGGCCGGCTAGCCGCTCGGCCTACGTTCGATAACATCAAGACCTATGACTAAGTCACAGTCGCGTCAGAGTAAGGCCAAGACCGTCGGACGTTACGTTCCCGCCGAAACGCGAGGTCGCGTGACCCAGCGTCGTCCTGCCGGGGCCGAGCACAGTCCTCGTTGGTACGGCTGGCTCCTGTTGGGTCTGCTGATCCTCGGCATGCTGGTCATCACGCTCAACTACCTCGAGGTGCTACCCGGTTCGACGTCCTCGTGGTACCTGGTGGTCGGTCTCGTTGCGATGTTCAGCGCCTTCTACCTGGCCACTCGTTACCGGTAGCCTCGAGCGCCAGTCCGGCGTCGCTAGCCGAGGCGTTCGATGATCGTGGCGTTGGCGAGCCCGCCACCTTCGCACATCGTGAGGAGTCCGTATCGCCCACCCGTGCGTTCGAGCTCGTTGAGCAGCGTGGCGCACAGTTTCGCGCCTGAGGCTCCGAGGGGATGCCCGAGGGCGATGGCCCCACCGTTCACGTTGACCTTGGCGAGGTCGACCTTGTGTTCCTTCTGCCAAGCGAGCACCACCGACGCGAAGGCCTCGTTGATCTCGATGAGGTCGATGTCCTCGAGGGTCAGGCCGGCGCGATCGAGCACCTTGGTCGTGGCGGGGATCGGGCCGGTCAACATCGTGACGGGGTCGACGCCCGCCAGCGCGAACGCGTGGAACTTCGCGCGAGGCGTGTAGCCGAGTTCTCGGGCCTTCTCCTCGCTCATGATCAACACCGCTGAGGCGCCGTCGGTTATCTGCGAGGAATTTCCGGCGGTGACCTTGCCGTTCTCCTTGAAGGCGGGCTTCAGATTGGCGAGTGCGGCGACTGACGTATCGGGGCGAATGCCCTCGTCAGTCGTCATCAGTTCTTCGGTCGCCTCACCGTTCTCGTCACGCACGTAGACCGGCACGATCTCACGTTCGAAGCGGCCCTCGGTAGTTGCCTGGGCGGCGCGACGGTGGCTCTCGGCGGAAAAGGCGTCGAGTTCCTCACGCGAGATTCCCCACTGGTCCGCGATCATCTCGGCCCCGATTCCCTGGTTCTTGAGTCCGCCGACGGGTTCGTAGCGTGCGGCGACGCGAGGACCGAATGGGAAACCGGCGTCCTTGCCAATGGACGAACCCATGGTGACACGACTCATGACCTCGACGCCAGCGGCGACGACAATGTCGTAGGCACCAGACATCACACCCTGGGCGGCGAAGTGCAGGGCTTGTTGGGAGGAACCACACTGACGGTCAATGGTCGTCGCCGGCACCGATTCGGGCCAGCCCGCCGCCAGAACCGCGCTTCGGCCCACGTTGAATGCCTGCTCACCGACTTGGGAGACGCAACCCATGATGACGTCGTCAATCAAAGCAGGATCGAGGGAGTTCCGACTGGCGATCGCTCGAAGTGCTTCGGAAGCCAGGTCCACCGCGTGCCAGTTACTTAGTTTTCCGTTGCGCTTACCCCCCGGGGTGCGAACGGCATCCACAATGACCGCTGTTGGCATTGCCTACCCTTTCTCAGTGCGTGGGAAAACCCCACCGCGCGCATACTAGACGCGGGTTAAGTGTATGGTCACGGGCGTGGCCGATCAGGTGAAGGACATGGACCGTTGGTTAGGCGACGGCGGTATGGCGATCATCGCAGCGGTCGGCGGATCCTTTGACGCCTACGGCGTCGACGGCGAAGACCTGGGATGGGTGAGCGGGACGTTCACGCCACTAGATGTCGCGTGCAATCCCCACGGCTCGGTCCAAGCGGGTGTTCACTCGGTGCTGCTGGACGCGGCGATGAACTTCGCCATCAACGCCGCGCTACGGGGCAAGGACCGGACCAACGCCACCATCGAGATGACCACTGAATTGATGCGCCCCGCCACGCGCGGCGAGAGTTACGCGGTACGCGGCGACGTGGTGCGACTCACTCGACAGATCGCGTACGCCGAGGCGATCGTGAGCAACGCCGAAGGCAAGTTGGTAAGTCGGGCGACGGGCACGTTCCTCGTGCACCGCGCACCCCGTTAGATGTGGTCGGCCGGGATCTGCCCGAGGCGACCGGCCTCGTAGTCTTCGAAGGCCTGCTGGAGTTCGGCGCGGGTATTCATGACGAACGGCCCGTAAGCGGCGACGGGTTCGCGAATCGGTTCGCCCCCTAGTACCAGTACCTCGAGGGCTTCGGTGCGCGAGTCCTGAGTCTCGTCAGCTGAAAACACGATCGTGTCACCGTCGACGTGCACGCCCATCTGGCCCTCGCCGATCTGTTGGCGATCGACCCCCACAGTTCCTGAGCCGGCGAGCACGTAGGTCAGCGCGTTGTAGTGCGGGTTCCAGGGCAGTTCCAACTGCCCACCGGGCAGCAACGTGACGTGCAGCACCGTGATGGGGGTGTGCGTCGAACCCGGACCGTGCACTTCGCCGAGGGACCCCGCGATGACTCGGATGATGGCGTCACCGTTCTCATTGGTTAGCAGCGTGACCGCGTTTGCCCCGATGTCCTGGTAGCGGGGCGTCGTCATCTTGAGCTTTGAAGGAAGGTTGACCCAGAGTTGCACCCCGTGAAAGAGACCCCCGGAGTCGATGAGGGCGTCCGGCGGCCGTTCGATGTGCAATATGCCCGCACCGGCGGTCATCCATTGGGTCGCGCCGTTCTCGATCATGCCGCCGCCGCCGATGGAGTCCTGGTGAAGGAAGGTACCCTCCATCATGTAAGTGACGGTTTCGAAGCCACGGTGGGGATGCCAGGGCGTCCCCTTTGGTTCGCCCGGTCCGTAGTCCACCTCGCCCATTTGGTCCATGTGGATAAAAGGATCAAGGTCGGCGAGGTCGATTCCGGCGAAGGCTCGACGAACGGGAAAGCCCTCGCCCTCGAGGCCTCGAGGGGCGCTGGTGACTGATTTCACGCGGCGCGGACGGTCGGTCTGCTGGGGCGTGGCGACTTTGGGCAATTCGAGCGGGTTGTCAACGGTGATTGCGGGCATGTCACCAGCCTAATGACGAAGTCGAAATTGAACGCCGGCGTTGTTTGAACACCAAGAAGGCCACCACGACGGCGATAGCGGTGCTGAACAAGAGAGCGACGTTGCCGTTGCCCCAATTGAGACCTCCGCGTTCGTGGCTCACCCCCATCCAGTCGGCGAAGGACGCGCCGAGTGGTCGGGTGAGGATGTAGCACGCCCAAAAGGTACCTATCGCGTTCATTTTGATCAGGCGGTAGCCGAGCGCGGGCACGAGGAACAATCCAAGGAAGAGAAGGCCTGAACTGAAGTAGCCGAGGTGCAAGGTCGTCGCGGCCATGTCGCCCAAGGCCGTTCCCAGAGCGAAGGTCGCAGTGACCGTCGCCCAGTAGAACAGCTCTCGACGGGCCGACGTGATGCTATGGATCGAGAGCGTGCCCTCTACGTGGTGCCAGGCCAGAAAGATCACCGTGAGCGCGACGGCGAAACAGGCGGCGGAGACAACGTAGGGCACGCCAAGCCCCACGTGCAGCACGTCGGCGCACATCGTGCCAAAGACGCTCACCATCACAACGGCGAGCCAGTACGAGGTAGTGCTGAAGCGAGGGAAACGAAGTTGCCACACGAGCACCACGACGAAGATGACGCCCGCACCGAGCACCGCGAGGGCGGGGGCGAAATGGTGCACGAAGTAGTCCGACGTCGCCTCGCCCATCGCCGTCGTCAGGATCTTCACGAACCAAAAGGACCCATCGATGTTCGGAACCTTGCTGGTTCTGAACTGTCGCCCGAGGTTGATGATCATTTCAGCGAGAAGGTCAGTCAACCACCGCGAGGTGTTCGAGGAATTTCTGCGGGTCGACGGCAATGAACAATCCCGTCGCCGAAGCGAGTTCGGTCTCGCCCGCCTGCACCGTTGCCGCAATCAACAGCTTTCGACCATCGCGTTCCTTCAGCCACGCTCTGGCGATGATCGGTTCGTTGACGGGCGTCGGTGCGAGGTACGAGATGTCGAGCTGGACCGTGTAGGCAAGGACGTCGTTGATTGCCATGACCAGGCCCATCGTCTCGTCTAACAGCGCGGCGACGATTCCCCCGTGGGCGCGTCCTGGTGCACCTTCGAAAGCCTTGCCCAGTGTGACTTGCATGACCGAGACGTCGCCCTCGCGCCACAGGTAGCCCCCGAGGCCCATGGGGTTTGAGCCACCCGAAACGATTGAGTCAGAGAAGAGCTGGTGTTTCTCCAGCGAGTTCTCGCTCGGCACGGCCATCTTGAAACTTTGCAGGGCACCGCTCGGTACCACGCGAGTGCGAAGTTGGCCGTGGGCGACGATGCGCTGAAGCTCCTCAAGATGTGCGCGGATCTCGTCGAGTTGTTCGTCGTCGAGATCGTGCGCGACGAAGTCGTGGCCCAGTTCGCGCATCAGTGTGGCGGCTGTCATTCGTCGTTCTTCGTTCGTCACGTGGTCGCGTTCCTATGGTCTCCGCTTAAGACGGTAATGCACCAGCGGCTTTGCTTCGTCACGCAGAGACCCTGACCGCTACGAACGTCGAGCGGGTCAGTTCCCGTTGAGGAATGCGGTTACGACGGGAACGAACGTGGACTCGTCCTGGAAGAGGAACGCGTGGCCGGCGTCGGGATAGAGGACGAGTCGGGCATCGGGAATCAGCGACGCGAGTGCATGATCATTCGCCACCGGGTCGAGGAGGTCATCAGCGCCGTCGGCGACAAGGACGGGCAACTTGATGCTCGCGATCTTGCGCCCGGCCACGTCGTGGTCGCCAAACCACACGTCCACCGCCTTGGTCTGTGCGCTCACTACGGCGGCGGACGGCGAGGGCGAGGGCGGGTAATCACTCGTGGCGATCTCGAAATCCTCGACCGCCGAGGCTTGGTTAACTGGAAAGAGCACGGACATCACCTTGGCGGTGTTCGAACTGCGCAAGTCGTTGATCGCCCCTTGGGAAGGTTTGACGACATCGAGACCGGGGAACGTGGCACTGAGGATGAGACGGCGCACCTGCGTGGGGTGCTCTACGGCGAGTGCTTGGGCGATCATGCCGCCCATCGACCAACCGAAGACGTCGGGTCGTTTGAGGCCTAATGCGTCGATAAGTGCGCTCGTCTGGTTGGCCATGGCGTCGATCGAGAGATTCGCCACTGCCTGTGTCGCACCTATGCCGGCGTTGTCAAAGATGATCACTCGGTGGTGTTGGGCCAGTGCGTCGATGAATCGCGGGTCCCATGTCTCCATGGTCCCGCCGTAGCCCATGATCATCACGAGCGGAGGTCCGCTGCCGAACTCGCGATAGCCCACCGCACCCTTCGTGGTGGTCGCGATCCGTACTGGCACCGCCGTGATCGAAAGGATGGCGGGAGCGACGGTCCTGCCTTCGGCTTTGCGTATGGCCTCGTTGGTAAGGCTGACAACGGCATTCGCGCTGGGTGCCGCTGTATCGGCGTAGATGACCTCTCCGAAGTCCTTCGACGTCGCGAACAATACGAGGTCGGTCACGACGTGCAGCCCAGCGTCGGGGAAATCCAGTGTGTAGGCCACTGTATGAGCGGCGGGGAGACCCAGCGGTAATGGGGTGATGGTCGCGCGAAAGGTGTGACCGCTTTGGGAGAACGTCAACGTGTGGCAGGAAGCGAGGGACCGCACGTCGGCGGCGAAACTGGTCAGCGCCGACGAATCCTGCGCCAGGTACTCGCCGAGCACCGGAAGGCCCGTGCCGTCATAGAAGGACGCCGTCGCGCTGACCACGCTCGGGTGCTTGTGCTTCGTTGCGCCAGCGAGGCACCGGCTGCCCGGTTGGTCCAGGGTCGACGCTTGGGAGGGCGTCGCTGTCCATCCCTTAGGAAGGTCCGTGATGGCGAGCACGCGCGAACTCAGTGGATTCGGCCTTGTCGCGCTGAGGGTCACCGCGAGTGAGATCGCCACCAACGCTGCGACCACCGCTCCCACCAGAATCGTGTCGGCCTTGGTGAGTCGCTTGAATGGCTTACTCAAGGATCACTCTCCTGTTCGTGTCACGAGTAGGCGACACCGCCGTGGGCACGAGATAAGGACGCCGTTCACAGAAGCCGCCTCGGCACAGCCTAAACCAGACCCTTCCAGTGACGATTGTCACCTCCGTCACCATTGAGTCGCTGAATGGAATGGTGGTTCGGCGGTAATCCTATGAAGGATCGTGGCAGGCGTACCCCCTCGCTGGTGTCAGCGCTGTTCCTGCGCAGAGCATTGAAGCCAATTGTTGAAGTGTCTGAGACGTCAGTGAGGAGCCGCGAATATGTCCTGAACTGTCGCGGTCCAACTCGTCACGGGTGGAAGCGTCCAAGTAATTCAGTCGCCGCGTCCGGTGGACCGACTACTTGAAACAGGTTCCCGTCGGTATCGTTCGCCAAGTAGTGGGCGAGCGCGTTCAACTGGAGTGGTGTGGTGCCGCCCGAGAGGTCGGCCCCCGTTATGGTGGCTCCTGCGACGAGGTGCACCGTCTCTGGTGACTCGCCGGTCACCTTTTCGGGAAACTGAATGTCGTCGGGAGTGCCGGGCGAACATTGCACCCCGAGAGCTAGACCCTTCACGACGGCGGTCCCGTCTGCGCCAACGACGACGGACTGGGCCTGGATGAAAGAATCGGCCATAAGAGCCACGCACCAGGGTGCCAGTGTGGTGGTGGTGCTCGGTGAAGTCGTGGTGGTAACGCAGTCGCCCCATAGCGCACGCAGCCCGGAGGGTAGTCGTTTGAACGTGGCGCAGCCCCGTACCCCCGGGGGGCCGGGTGACGAGCCAACGATCCGCCACGGTGTCTGGTTGGTGCGCTGAAAGAACTCGGGGTAGGAACCGTGGTCTTGGAAGGCGACGCTCTCGGCGACCGTCGCACTCGGCGAGGACTCAAAGGACGCCACCGCGTACCCACTCTTGGCGCAGGTCCCGTAGAACACTGTGCCGGGCACGGTCATCGCGTCAGGCCGACCGTCAGCGCTCACGAGCGATCTCAAGAGTGAAGGCGTCGCGACTTGGTTAAAGCATGCTGGCTTGGTCGTGTCAGAAGTCGTGGTCGACGAGTGAATAGAGGCGGCGACCGAACCGCAACCAGCGAGCGTGAGTCCCGTCGCGCACAGCAATACTGCCAGGCGTGGCGCACGCGCAATCACGAATCCACACTACGTCGCACGATTGACGCGTCTAGAGACAGCGACAAGACAATCGAAAAGTGAATAAGTACCTGCGCTGACACATTCGGACTTTAGTGCTTTGGTGAGCACGAATCCTGCGAATGTTCGATGGTGGGGCTAGTAAGAATCGAACTTACGACCTCGTCATTATCAGTGACGCGCTCTAACCGACTGAGCTATAGCCCCTAAGAGGTACCAATCTACACCAGAGCCGAGTTCAGCCTTCTACGTCCCAGAGCTTCGCGGCAATTGACTGACTCGCGGTCGCGAGCAGTGTGCCGTTTCGGCTCCAGAGGAACGCAGTGCCCTGTCCGAATCCTCCACTTAGCGCGTGCATGTGTATCTCACAGAGCACCCACTCAGTTGGTTCCAACGTTGCAATGCGAATCGTGTTGTCGAGGCTACGACCCATGGTGTTCTTACCCAATGGTTGGGTCGCGCCACCGGACACGTAGTCACCGAAGATCGCAAGGGTAGCGGCCGAAGGTTCGAAGTGTCCCGGTACGCGAGCCCAGAGGGCGGAGACCGGTGAACCAGGAGTGCCGTCGATGTCGGTAAAGGATCGCCCCAGGGCGATCCGCGTCTCGACGTGATTAAAGATGGAGTTATCGAATCGCTTGGGCATGATTCGAGGTGGGCAATCCTCGGGTGCGGGGACCTCGGACATCGTGACCCACGGCGTGAGAGCGGAAAGTTCGCCGGTGCCCAGGGCGGCGTTCACCGTGAGGACTTCGCGGCCTTCGCACCAGGTCGTCGCGCGAGCTTGGGTGACGTGGCCCCCGACGACGCAGAGATCGGTCTTGACGGTGACCTCGGCGCCGAGTGGCGCGTAGGAGAGGTAATGGGCACTCGCCCACACGGTCGGTCGCCCACTCGCCTCTTCCAGGGCGACCAGGCCCGACGCGAGGCCGCAGCCGCCGAAGAGGAACTTGCCCGGCGTGATGAGGCGCTCGGTGACTTCGAAGCGCCACTCGTCGTCTGCTACGCGCGACATCTCGAGAAAACTCCTGGCGTCCACAAACGCCGAGGCTAGTTGACCCGTAAATTGCCGCGAAACGAGAAGCGCGTGACCTAGCGGGGTAAACGGGGCAGACTTGGGGGATGATCGATTCACGCTTCGTGTTCCTCGCGGCGTTCTTGTCGCTGATCGGCGCGTACGGCTACATCCGTGACACCCTGCGAGGTGTGACTTCGCCCAACCGGGTCACGTGGGGACTCTGGGGGCTCGAAGGGATCCTCGGGTTCGTGGTCGAGATCCAACAACACGTCGGACTCGCCTCCGTGATGACGCTCATGCTCGGCTTCGTGCCGTGTGTCGTGATAGTCGCGTCATTCAAGAATCCCCACAGCGTCTGGAAGATCGGTAGATTCGACGCGTTCTGTGGCGTCATCTCCGTTGCCGGTCTGGTGTTCTGGGCTGTCGTCAACCAGCCAACGATTGCCCTGCTCTCCTTCGTCGCCGCCGACCAGGTGGCGGCGCTACCCACTGTTCGAAAGTCGTGGCTCGCTCCGACGACTGAGTCGCCCAGGGTGTTCTTCATGGGCTTTCTCAACTGCGGGATAACGATCCTGACGTTGCGGCACTTCACGACCGCGGGTGCTCTTTTCCCGGGATGCGTACTCGTCATGGATCTGCTCATCGGGTTGATAATCGTCACGAGAATCGGCCAACGTGTTGCGCCTCGTTCATGGAGGCCAGTTTCCTTGGAGGTCGCGTGAGCGTAGAAGACGACGAGGGGGACGTCCTGGCGCGTCGAGCGAAGGGTCGTGACGCGCGCGAACGTACGTCACGACAGTCACTCGGACGGCTCGCCGACCGACCCGCCGAGTACGACGCCGTGGGTCGCTTGGTCGCCCAGGGCGAACATCGAGTGGCGTCGCTGCTCCCCATTCGTTATCAACGGATGCTCGAGAACCCGCTTGCGTTCTATCGCGGAGCCGCGCTGCTCATGGCCGACGATCTAGTCCGCGGAGCCAGTACGGACCTCGAGGTCCAGCTATGCGGTGACGCGCACCTGTCGAATTTTGGTATCTTCTCGTCACCCGAACGTCAGTTGGTCTTTGACGTCAATGACTTCGACGAGACCGAAGTCGGACCCTTCGAATGGGACGTCAAGCGACTAATCGCTTCGCTCGTCATTAGTTCGGAGCAACTGGGTCACCGGGCTAAGCAGCAGGAGAACATCGCGCTGAACGCCGCTCGCGAGTATCGAACGGCGATGACCGAGTTCTCGCGCCAGACGCGCCTCCAGGTCTGGTACGCGACGCTCGACCTCAATTTCGCGATGAAGGACCTCCGGGGATTCTTCTCGGACAGCGCGCGAGAGAGGGTCGATGACATCTTTCGTCGCGCCAGGGAGAACGACACGAGCGCCGCCTTCGCCAAGGTCGTCGAGTATTCCAAGAGCGGTGGGTCAATTCGTCACAATCCGCCCCATTTCACGCCGCTCGACTCCTCGGTGGACGACTCGATGACGAACGCCGATGCGTACGAGATCGTGCGCGACTACGTCAAGACGCTGAGCAGTGACCGACAGGTTCTGCTCGGTCAATACGTGGCGCGTGACGTGGCCCGCCACGTGGTGGGCGTGGGTTCGGTGGGCACCGAATGCCTCGCCGTGTTGTTGACCGGGCGTGACGCCCACGATCCCCTTCTCTTACAGGTCAAAGAGGCGCAGACGTCGGTGATCGACGAGGCTCGGGGTCTCACGTCATCGTTCGTCCCCGGCGAGCGGGTGGTTCGAGGCCAACGGCTCATGCAAGCGACTCCGGACCTCCTGCTCGGGTGGCAGTCGATTGGACCACTGAAGAAGCGTCGGAGCTTTTACGTGCGCCAGCTCTACGACAACAAGGCGTCGGTGAACGTCGAGCGATTGAACGAGTCGCTCTTGGTCGCCTACGGACGGGTCTGCGCGTGGACGCTGGCTCGAGCGCACGCTCGTTCAGGGTCGTCCGCCGATATCGCCGGCTATCTCGGTAAGGGTGCGCAGTTCGAAGAAGCGATGGCCAATTTTGGTCGCCACTACTTGAAGAGAAATGTGAGGGACTTCGGCGAGTTAAAGAGGGCGGTCAAGGAAGGGCGCGTCGTCGCCGCAAGCTGAGTAGTAAGGACCGCACCAAGGTCTCGCACCGAGGACTGCGCCCACGTTGGTAACATGGAGGCTCCGGGGACGTAGCTCAGTTGGTAGAGCGCGGGCTTTGCAAGCCTGAGGTCGTGGGTTCGATCCCCATCGTCTCCACCGAATGGGCTGAACTCCGTTTTGTAGTAACTCGGCTGTTCTGTCTCACTTTGGCCCCGGTACCTGTGTCTCACTACTCGGCCCGGCCTCGGTAGTCCTGTCACAGTGGCCTCGGGACATCTGTCGCACTTTGAGACTCGGGTGCTGAGTCTTTACAGCTCCACGTCAGTCAAGGCTTCAATGACGCGAAGCTCCCCACGAGTCTCGAGTTTCGGGGCTGGTTCGACGCTCAAGCACTCGTGCGTTGACCATTGGTGCGGAACTGATTGAACTCCCGTCGCTGGCGCTAATGCAACGACTCTTCCGTGCGCTCCTTGATGTCACTGAGTGCGACGAGCGCGTTTTGAAAACCGCGGAGCTCTTCGGGCGTCAACATGCGCGAGAGTTCGTGGTTGACGCTGTAGATCGCCTCGGCGACGGCGCGGGCCGCGCGAAGTCCCTTTTCGGTGTTGCGAAGAGCCAGGGCGTCCATTTCACCTGGATCGTCAGCGGCCTCGACGAAATGGGCGTCAAGTAAAGCGCCCAAGAGCCTTTCGCACTGAGCGTCCGAGAGGCTCATTTCACGCAGCAACTGCTCGGCACTCTCGCCATTGGCGAGTCCACCCACCATATAAGGACCGTTCTTTGGTAGGTCGCTCAACCCTTCGGCACTGAGGCGGATCCGTATGGCCAGCCCGTAGGTACCTCGGGCTTGGCGTAATAGCGCCGGGACCGGGAACTCGTTGACGGGTTTGTTCTGCTCCACTGCCCTAAACGTAGCGGACGCTTAACTCGTTCCGCCAGAATCGCGGTAGTGCTCGCGCCAGATCAAACGGTAGATCCGAAGTTTGCGTGGCACCGAACGCAGTCCCGGGATAACCGGCACCAGCAGTAACAGGACCGAAAGCACCATCATGACGCCCCAGACCAGTGCGTCGCCGTTCCCACTGTTGTTAAAGGGCGGGATCTGGTACCAGAAGGTGTAGAGCCAGAGCCAGGACTGACCGGGGTAGTTGCCGGTCTCGTTCATCATGCCCCACTGGTCGCCGCCGAGGTGTTGTTCGGTAGCGAGGTTGCCGAGGTATTGACCGTCCGCGAGAAAGAGCAGCGGTTTGGTGTAGTCGGTCGTGTAGAAACCGTTGTCGTTGAGCAGGTCCTGGTCGAGCGCGCCCGAGCGCGCCATCGTCGTCAGGTCGTTGATCATCACCGGCACCGGTCCTGCCGAAGGAGCGCTCACCACGACCTGGCCCTTGACGAACTTCATGTTTGTCGCGGCTTTCGCGTAGGCGTTGAGCCACGTCGTTTGGGTCGATGACGACGCCGAGGTGTACTTGGCGAGGCCTGCGTCTAGGGTCGGCTCGTTGGGCAGGGCTTTCAGGGGCTGGATGACGAAGGCTTGAGCGGCGTTGATCGGGATGCGTACGCCGACCCATTTGGCTAGCTGCAGCGGACCAATCTGCTGGCTGGTTCCATTGTGGTTGTAGGGGGCACCGTAGGCGGCGGAGGTCGACGTGCCGTTCAACTCACTGAGAGCGGTCGTGGCGAAGTCGATTGGGTCCGCGTTCGACCAGGACTTGATGGTGATGGCCGTCTCGTCAGGAGAGCCGAAGACGACCGCGAGGATCAAGGTGAGCAGCGCGATCACGAGAACCGCGATGGTCCCTTCCTTGATGATGTCGTAGGGGGTGTGGCCGCCCTTCCATTCGGGCGCGTCGACGTCGGGTCGAAAGGCTTTCTTCGTCATTCGCCCACCGCGACCTTCTGTGTCGCTGGCTGCACGTCGTCCTCAAAGGGAGGCACTACGCCCTTGATGCGCACGAGCAGTACGTGCAGTCCGGTCAGCACCACTGCCGCGATCGGCAGGAGGACGATGTGCCACATCAGCATCTGTCCCAGGTTCAAGACGTTGAAGTAGGCGCCGGCGCCCGTGGCGTTGATGCCGTCCTTGGCTTGGGTCGTGATCCACTGGGCGTCGAAGTTGCTCTGACTGGCGTAACCAGTGAAGGCGGTGGCGATCGAGGCGAGGAAGGTCACTACGCCCGTCATCCAGGTGAGGGTGCGCCCGCCGCGCCAGGCGGCCATGGCGAACTTGCCCCAGAGGTGGATGACCATTGTGAAGAAGAAGATCTCCACGCTCCACAGGTGCAGGGAATTGATGAAGTGACCGTACTGCGAGCCGTGCCACCACTGGGGTCCGCGAATCGCGAGGATGCAGCCCGTGAAGATCACCACGCCCAGTGAGGCCAGGGTCGCCACGCCAAAGACGTAGATCCACGACGCGACGTAGGACGGTTGGGTGTCGGGTAGGAGTTTCTCCGGAGGGAGTTTGCCGGCGGCCTTACGGCGTAGTCGGGTCGTCCACTGACGGTCGATCTCTGCGTTGCTCATTGGTTCTCCTTGCGACGACGTCGGCCCGGGAAGGGGAGGAGGAGGGCGGACACGAAGGTGACCACCATCAGGATGATCACGATCAAGTTCGCGACACTTATGTAGAACCAGTGCCAATGGATGTAGTGGCCCAAGGTGTTCAACGGGAAAATCGCTGCGAAAGACAAAATGGTTGCCATCTAGCACACCCCCTTCTAGGGGTCAGTCTGACAGGTCTTTTCAGGACAGCACTAGGGACTTACGGCCCAGATTCGCGGGATCCGATTTCTTCTCGGTGCCCGGTTCGCGGTCGTGGGCGCTTTGTCGCAGGGTGAACTGGGTCATACCAATCGTGAGCGACACGGCCCCGGCGACGTGCAGCTCGACCAGCGCGACCGGCACGTGGGTAAGGTATTGGGTTATACCTATCGCGGCCTGGACGAGAGCGATCACGACCAGACGTCGCACGCCGAGCTGCAGCGCCTGGGGTGCGCCGGACTTCCAGATCGCCAGCAGCAGTCCGACCACGAGCCCGATGAAGAGTAAGGCCGCCGCCGAGTGGATCCAGGCCGCCGACGAGAAGGCGAAGGGAAGACGTCTCGCGCGAAGCTGCCCCTGGGACGAACCGGCGTGGGGTCCTGAACCGGTGGTGAGCGTGCCGGTCACGAGCAGGACGATGAAGGGCAGCCAGAGCGCGCGAGCGATGAAGCGAAAGTGCGGGTCGCGCACGTCACTTCGAGCTCCGGGGCCGTAGATGTATTTCGAGTGGTGATAGAGCACGGCGCCGATCACGACCATCGTGAGCGAGAGCAACATGTGCAGTGAGACGAGCCAAGGATTGAGTTTGCTGTAGACGACGAACCCTCCGAGCACGGCGTCGGCGATGACGCCCAGCACGAGCGATCCCGAGAGGACGACGAGGTCGCGACGTCGAGGTTGGCGCAGCCAGGCCGCGATGAAGGTCACCCCCGTCAGTACCACCAGGGTCACGGTGACCATGCGGTTCGCGTATTCGATGAAGGGATGGATGCCCAACGACCCCGTGATCCGTCCGTGAAAGCACGTCGGCCAGTCCGGGCATCCCAGACCAGAGCCCGTCAGGCGCACCGCCGCCCCCGAGAGCACGATCAAGATCATCGACAAAAAAGAGGCAAAGGCGAACCAGCGAAAGGCTGGAGCGGACAGCGTGCGGGGAGTGGAGGCCACCCCCGTAGCCTAGGGAATCTGGCGACTCGTAGAATAATCCGCGTGACCATCGCCGCCCCTCGCCACCTCTCTTTTTCCGAGGTCCTTCGCGGCTACGTCGCGCTCACCAAACCGCGCATCATCGAATTACTGCTGGTCACGACGATTCCCACGATGGTCGTCGCAGCCAACGGCATACCCGGACTTTGGCTCGTGGTGGCGACGCTGGTCGGTGGAACGCTCGCCGCCGGCGGGGCCAACGCGTTCAACATGGTGATCGACCGCGACATTGACGCCATCATGCAGCGCACGAAGCGGCGACCATTAGTGACTGGCGTGATGAGCCCTCGCGCGGCCGCAATCTTCGCGGCGGGACTAGAAGTCGTCGCGTTCGCGGTCCTGGCGATATGGGTCAACCAACTCTCGGCGTGGTTAGCGCTCGGCGCGACGGCGTTCTACGTGTTCATCTACACCATGTGGCTAAAGCGTCGTTCCAAGCAGAACATTGTCATCGGTGGCGCGGCGGGCGCGGTGCCCGTATTGATCGGCTGGTCGGCTGTCACGAATTCGCTCGGTTGGACACCGGTGTTGTTATTTCTCGTGATCTTCATCTGGACCCCACCACATTTCTGGGCACTCGCGGTGCGCTACCGCGATGACTACCAGGCCGCGAATGTCCCGATGATGCCGGTGGTGGCGTCGTTGCGACGCACCACCCTGGAGATCTTGGTGTATTCGGTCCTGATGTGGGCTCTCACGATGCTGATCGGCCCCGCGGCACATTTGGGATGGGTCTACGCCGTGTCGGCGACCGTGCTCGGCGGGCTCTTCACGTTCTACGCTTTTCGTCTCTATCGACACGCTCGCGAGGACCGAGCAGACGTGGGCGAAGCGATGCGTCTCTTCCATTTCTCGATCACGTACCTGACGGCGCTCTTCGTCCTCATGGCGGTCGATGTCCTTGTCCGAAATCACTAAGCCCTCGCGCGGCCATCCGTCGCCCATGATGTTTGTCTCGCTGGGACTGGGCGCCGTGATCGCGATTGCGCTGATCACGGTGGTGTCGGTGCTGACCGGGGGCAAAGTGACGAATTCCAACGCCCCTCCCAAGGCGGCGCTGGACGGAACCCGGATCGCGTCGTTCTCGACGAGCGGACTGAACGGCGGCCTTCAGCGAGCCCCGTGGTCGAGTGGTCATCCTTCGGTGCTCGTCTTCTTTGCGAGCTGGTGCGGTCCCTGTCAGGGCGAGATCCCGAAGCTAGCAAAGTACGTCACCACCCACAGCGAGGGAAACGTCGAGGTCGTGGGTATCGATGCGGGTGACCAACGTGGTGCGGCCCTGGCGTTCACCAAGAAGGATCACGTGACGTTTCGAGTCGCGTTCGATCCCAATGACACGATCACCGCCGGTTTGTTCAAATTCGCGGCGTTGCCCGAGACGGTGTTCTTGAACGCGAAGGGCGTCGTGCAGGGCGTGCACGTGGGGGCGATCGGTGTCACCCAGTTCGCTGCTGGTATCAAGTCGCTCGAGAGCTAGTCGAACCGGAACGTTCGCGCGGCGAGTAACGGCGCGAGCACGGCCCAGACCGCGAGCGAGACCCAGTCAGCCGTCGTCGGATGCAAACCTTGACCGAGCACTCGGTGAAGGCCCTCGGCCAGGGCTCCCGAAGGTAGCCCTACGACCACGCGGCGAACGATTGACGGCAATGACGACACGGGCACCACGATGCCCGAGATCAGCAGCAGAACCAAATACAGACCGTTGCTCGCCGCGAGGTTCACCTCAGCTCGAAGTTGGCCAGCGAGCAGCAGACCGATACCGGCGCATCCGGCGGAACCGAGCAAGATCAGCGCCAGGACTTCGAGCGCGCCCAGTGTGCCGCCCCGCGGGTGCCACGAGAGCGCCAGAGCAACGAGGGAGAGCACGAGGACCTGGATCGCCTCGGTGACCAGAACCCCCCCGATCTTGGCGCCGATCAATCGGCGTTGGCCCAGCGGCGTGACGAAGAGGCGACGTAGTACGCCAAAGGACCTCTCGAAACCGGTGGCGATGGAGAGTGCCACCAGCGACGTGGACAGGACGCACAGCGCGAGGATGCCCGGGGCGATGAAGTTGATTCGGTGCGCAGTGGGCGAAGTAGTGACGTGGGCCAGCGAGAAGAAGATCAGGAGCAGGACTGGAATGCCGATCGTCAGCAGCAAAGTCTCGCCTCGACGGATGTTCATGCGCACTTCGGCGCGGGTCTGCGCCCACCACGCCCTCACGGTCGTGGGCCATTTCGTTCGTCGGCGATCAGGTCCAGGTAGCGTTCCTCGAGTGACGCGCGAGTTCGCAGCGACACCATGGAAAGACCGACGCTCGTCAGATACGTGCTCACCGTGGCGATTCTCTCGGGACTTGAAGCAACGGCGCAGCGGACGCGCGAAGGTCCATCAGACCTGACCTCGCAGCCCAGGAGAGCAGCGAAGGCCGCGGGGTCGACGGACCCGGTCGCCTCGATGATGAGTTCGGGTTCCCCCGCGAGATCCGCCAGCGTGCCCTGGGCGACCTCGTGCCCTCGATGCAGGATGACGAGATAGTCTGCCAAGCGTTCGGCCTCGCCCAGTTCGTGGGTGGTGATGAGCAGCGCACAGCCGCGGTCGCGCTCGGCGCGGATGATGTCACGAATCACTTGTCGGCCCTCGGGGTCGACGGACGTCGTGGGTTCGTCCAGGACCAGGACTTTGGGGCGTCCCAGCAGGGCCAGGGCGAGCAGGGTTCGCTGCTGTTCGCCACCGCTCAGTCGTCGCCACGGCGTGTGCGCACACCTCTCGAGGTCGAGCAGCACCAACAACTCGGTGGGTTCGCGGGGTGCCTCGTAGTAGGTCGCGGTCAAGTCGAGGACCTGGTGCGGCGTCATCGGAAACCACACGCCGCCCCGTTGCAGTAGTGCCCCGGTGCGCGCGACGACCTCGCGGTGGTCGCGTACCGGGTCCAAGCCGTGCACGCGAACCGAACCGCCGCTGGGACTTCGAAAACCCAGGAGCGTCTCGACTGCCGTTGTTTTGCCGGCACCGTTGGGCCCGAGCAAGGTGGCGACCTGGCCGTAGTTGATCTGAAGGGTGACGTCGTTCACGGCGTCGACATCACCGAAGGAGACCCTTAGGTTTCTCATCTCGACGGCGTTGCTCACGACCTTTGAACCTAACCGCTCGAGACCTCCCTGCGGGTACCTCGGTAGGCTTGTCGACATGATTGATCTCGCGCAACTGCGCCGTGAACCGGAATTCGTGAAGACTGCCTTAGCTCGTAGGGGCGTCGACTTCTCGACAATGGATGAGATCATTGCGTTGGACGTCGAACACCGCCGCCTGCTCCAAGAGGCCGAGGGGCTTCGCGCCGAGGTCAAGGAGTTCTCTCGTCAAGTCGGTGAGGCGCGCAAGAACAAGGAGAGCGCGAAGGCCGATGAACTCGCCGCGAAGAGTCGTAACCTGGGCGACCACGAGAAGTTGGCAACCCAACAACTCGATGCCGTGGCCGAGGAACTACGCGAGAAGCTTCTGCTGATCCCCAACCTTCCCGCGCCCGACGTGCCCGACGGACAGGATGAGAACGACAACGTTGAGACTCGACGGTGGTGGGTCGGCATCGATGAAGGTGCGACCTTTCCGACCTACGCCGAGTACCAACGGGTCCCTCACTGGGACATCGGTATCGAGTTGGGCATCTTGGACTTGGAGTCGGGGGCGAAACTGGCCGGTTCGATGTTTCCGCTCTATCGCGGGGCTGGCGCGCGTCTCGTGCGAGCGCTAGGTTTCTACGCGCTGAACAGTCATATCGCGGACTACGAGGAGATCCGACCGCCGAGTTTCGCCCTCACCGAGACCATGATGTCGACGGGACATCTTCCCAAATCGGTCGACGACATGTACGCGATCGAGCGCGACGACCTCTGGGCGATTCCGACCGCGGAGGTGCCACTGACGTCGATGAACCGCGGGGAGATCCTCGACGAGGAGCAACTACCCGTGCGCCTGACTGCCCAGACCGCCTGCTTTCGTCGCGAGGCCGGTGCCGCTGGTCGAGACACCCGAGGGCTGCTGCGCGTGCACGAGTTCGACAAGGTAGAGCTCTTTGCTTATTGCACGCCCGACCAGGCTGACGCGGCGCACGCGGACATACTCGCGCGCGCCGAAGCCCTGCTGCAGGTCCTAGGGCTCACCTATCGGGTACTCGACCTGTGCACGGGCGACCTCGGCACCTCGTCGGCGCGTACGGTCGACCTCGAGGTCTACAGTCCCGGTGTCGATCGGTGGCTCGAGGTGTCCTCGGTGAGTTGGTTCCGCGACTTCCAAGCGCGGCGGGCCAACGTGCGCTACCGCACGGCGGCGGGCACCACGGCGTTCGTGCACACGGTCAACGGTTCGGCGCTTGCGTGGGCGCGCATATGGGCCGCTCTCGTCGAGACTTACCGCCAGCCCGACGGATCAGTGAAACTGCCCGACGTACTAGCCCCCTACATGGGTGATCAGTTGGTCATCACTAAGAAGGCTTCGTAAGTTCAAAGCGGTAGCCGACGCCTCGCACGGTGGTGATGTGGGTCGGGGCCTTGGGGTCATCCTCGATCAGACTGCGCAGGCGTTTGATGTGCACGTCCAGAGTCTTGGTGTCACCGACGTAGTCGTTACCCCAAACTCGGTCGATCAGCACTTCACGAGTCAGTACTCTGCCGGGGTTTTCCAAGAGGAGTCGGAGGAGGGCGAACTCCTTCTTGCGCAGTTTTATCTCCTCACCGTTCACGAAACAGCGCCGTGCGTCGATGTCCATGCGTAGCGGGCCCTGTTCGATGACTTCATCGACGGGCGTTGACGTTTCGTGGACTTCACGACGTCGAAGTACGGCGCGGATGCGGGCGACCAATTCACGCAGTCGGTAGGGCTTGGTGACGTAGTCGTCGGCTCCGATCTCGAGCATGAGCACCATGTCGACCTCTTCACCCTTGGCGCTCACGATGATGATGGGCACGTCGCTCACGTTGCGGATCGATCGACAGACGTCGAGACCGGAAAGCTTGGGCAGCATGAGGTCCAACAGGACGAGGTCAATGGATTCGCGCGCGAATAAGGTGAGCGCCTCTTGGCCGTCACGTGCGACGCTGACGTTGAAGCCTTCGCGGTCTAGACCAATACTGAGCGCGTCGACGAACGATTCCTCGTCCTCCACGACCAGGACGCGGACCCTCTTTTCGGTGTTGGACTTCTTACTCATTGCTGATTCATCGGCAGTTCGAGTGCGAAAGTCGATCCCTCGCCCTCGCGCGAGTCGACGACGACAGAACCGCCGTGGTTTTGGGCGACGTGTCGCACGATGCTAAGTCCGAGTCCGGTGCCGCCAGTCTCACGGGCCCGGCCCGGGTCAACACGGTAGAAACGTTCGAAGATGCGCTCGAGGTCCTTGGCGGGTATTCCGACGCCGTGGTCTTGTATTGCGACACGCACGAGTGGGCCAATGACGTCGCCCTCGTCAGTGGTCGATGGTTCGAGCCGCTCGATCGAGATGACCACCGTGCCGCCCAAGGGGGAATAGACGACCGCATTCTCCAAGAGCGCGTGAACAGCGGAAATCAGTTGGCGACGATCGCCGACGATGACGTAGTTGGAGTCGGGTTCTACGAAGTTGAGGGTGATCTGGTGTTGCTCGGCGGAGGTGCGAATCCTCTCGATGGCGTCAGCGACGATCAGTGAGACCGGTACCGGTTCTCTCGAAGGGGATCCTTCACTCTCGATTCGAGAAAGGTCTAGGAGGTCCTCAATGATGCGATTCACGCGAAATGCTTCGGAGTTGATGCGTTCGGCGAGTCGGTTCGCGACCGCGGGATCTCGCTCGAACTGAAGGGTCTCGGCGAGCAGTCCGAGTGCGCCCATCGGCGTCTTCAGTTCGTGCGAGACGTTCGCAATGAAGTCGCGACGGATGTCCTCGAGTCGGCGACGCTCCGAAACGTCCTCGATGATGGCGATGACGCCCAGGGGGCGTCGTCCGTCGTCGATCACCGAAGCTCGGATGGTCAAGGTGCGTCGTGGTGGTCCATAGATATCAATTGAGCGTTCAGCGACGCCGTTGGTCCAGCCCTCGGCGAGCACTTCGGTGACGGCCTGGGCGGCGATGGCGTCACCGTAGCGGCTCGCCATGAGGGCCTCGGCCTGGGTGTTGCGAAAAATGACACCACCGGCCTCGTCGCAGAGCACCAGGCCCAGCGGAAGGGCGTCGAGGGAACGACGTAACCGTACGGATTCCGCGCTCGATTCCGAGACCGCGATCGTGGCGGCTCCGGTGACTTCTTCTAGGAAGCTGAGAGCCGATTCCACCTTCCCGTTGTCGTCACGAGGCTCGACTCCGAGACGGCCGCCCAAAGCGGTGAGGCGCTGGGCGATGGCGCGATGACCGCGGCGTCGATTGATCAATACACCGAGCACTACGCCTACGAAGAGTACGCCGACGCCGGCGAGATAGAGCAGGAAAACCGGCCAGTGGGAGGCAAAGTTTTTCGTCGTGGCGAGGAGCACGGATTCATTCTCGCAGAAGAACGAGGAACGAGTGGAACAGCGACCATTGGGCATCTCCCAAGTGAAAGCGAGCCGCCCATGTTGATCGCCGACGTGAGTCTCACCCCTACTGCAACGTCACTCCCCGGCAGTGCCGCGTTACAACAGATCGCGAACGGTGTTGCCGCGTGGGCGCTGATCGGGGCGCTCCTCGCGTTGTTGCTGGGAGCGGCGCTCTGGGCCGTTGGAAGTCACACGCAGAACATGCATCAATCGGCGGCGGGACGACGGGCCGTCGCGACCTCTTTGGTCGCTGCAGTACTGATTGGCGCAGCCCCTAGTCTCATCAACTTCTTCTTTCACACCGGATTGAGTGTTCACTGATGAGCCACCTGCTTTGCCTGTTTTCTCCCGCCAACTGCGTCACGACGTTCATCGCCAAGGCCACCCTCGGTGATCTCTTCAACGCTCTGACCACGTGGATCCTCAACAGTGTCCAGTGGTTCTTGACCGCGGCCGGACAAGTGCTCACGACGATGAGCGAGCCCACGACGGTCGTGAATTCCGCGAACCAGGAATTCGGCGTGCTGTTGGTGCTGTCACCCCTCTTGATGATGGTGGGTCTACTTGTCTCCACCCTCCAAGCGCTTCGCCACGGTGACGCTTCATCGCTCTGGCGGGTCTATTTCGGGGTCGCGCCGGCCTGCGTCGCGGGAATCTTCCTCGCCAAACCCTTGACCGTGCTCATTCTCGAGACCGTGAACCAATTGTCGAGTACCGCCGCGGCTTCGGTGGCGAGTCACACGGCTGGTCTGGTGACTGCCTTTACGGCACTTTCGACGTCGACCCCGGGCTTCGGACTCTTCATTCTCGCCCTCGCGGTGGTCATCGGCACGTGGTTGCTCTGGTGCGAACTACTGCTTCGAACAGTGGTCCTGTCCCTTCTACTGGTGCTGGTGCCAGTGATCGTGCCGCTCTCGACGTTTCCGTCGCTTCGTCGACTCGGCTGGCGACTCGCCGAGACATTCCTCGCGGTCGCGTCAAGCAAACTTCTCATCGTCATCGCACTGACCCTGGGGCTCGACGAGCTCCAGGGTTCATCAGCGAGTGAGATCGTCGAGGGTGCGGTGACCATTTTGCTGGCCACGTGTTCGCCTTTCGTGCTGCTGCGAATCATTCCCTTCGTTGAACAAGCGGCACTGCACAATCTTGAAGGTGTGCGACAACGTTTCACGCGCGCGGCGAGTGCCGTGCCGTCGTCACCCGCGGTGGTCGCCGCCCGCTCGCTGCTACCTGAAGCCCCGATGCCCGAGCCACCAGCACGGCCCGACGACTTAGGCCTTGGCATGTGGGAAGCCGGACCGGACGTCGAATTCCCGACCCACGAGGGACCTCGCCCCGACGCACCGGTGGGTACGCCTCGTTTACGGAGCGGTCACGTTGCCTACAGCACCGACGACATGGGCCCGGTCGTCGGTTGGCACTTCGATGAGTGAGTCGATGGGTCTGGGCGAGGCCGATGCTGACTCGCGCTGGATCGGGATTCGTCGACACCAGGCCGCGCTGATCATCCTCGGCGTGGGTATCACGGGCGATTGGATCATTGCGTCGCACGCGCAGTCCGCTGAACTCGCGCTCGGACTGTGCGTGTTGGTGGCGGCGCTGCCAACGATCGATGGACTGACCATAGCGGAACTCCTGTGCGTCACCACACTGTTTGCGCTCCGCAGCAGTTGGATGATCGTGCAGGCCGAGTCACGGGGACAGACGTTGGCGATTCGGGCGCGCGGCGCCACGACCGTCACTGGCTTCGAACTCGTGCACCGAGGCCGACTCGATCTGTCCGGTACCGCTCTCGAGCTCTCGGCGAGGTTGGTGGCGTTGATGAAGAGTCTCGCTACGGGCGGCGAGACTGATCACGTCTCGATTCACGTACGGTCCAGCGCGGCTTCGGCGCAGACGTTACTGACGCTACGAACGAACGTGGCGGCCCCCGAAGGCTGGCGCGAGGATTCACAGCTGCTGCGACACTTCCTCGATTTGAGATCCGGCACGGACAGCGCGGGTCTACTGGAGCGGTGGAGTTACGTGCGTACGCACGGCGAAGTGATCCGCACGTTCCGAGTGCGCGACTTCAATTGCGCCACCGATGCGAGAGCGCTACTCGAGAAGGTCCAGCAAAGCCCTTGCCACCCTGGGATCTCTCTTCATCTTGATGTGCTGGCGAGCGAGAAGGCCCAACGAGTCGCTTCGCGAGCCGTGCACCGAATGGGTAGCGACAGCGCGGCGTCGTCGGCCGCGGGATTTAGGCGAAGCGCAAGATCCCAACAATCGCTGCGCCGACTCGCCCAGCGAGAAGAACTCGTCGCGCGCGGCGAAGCGTTGATGCGCCTCGGTGTCTTCATCACCGTGCGCGCCCCGTCAATCGCAGAGTTGCGTGTTCGAGTGAGCGAGTTGTTGCGCAGTGCCGAGGGGTCGGGCTTGCGGGTTGAGCGTGGTACGGGGCGACAACTTTCGTGGTACTGCTTTCAATTGCCCGGTGGTCCGGGCTGGTGAAGCGCCCCTGGACCCATTGGGTCACCTCCCAAGACCTGGCGGCGCTGCGACTACCCGCCCATGACGCGGGCACCGGACTGGCCGGGCGACCGCTAGGTCGATCGCAGCGAGGTTTTGACTTCGTCTTTGACCCGTTCGATGGCTACGAGGCAGGACTGGTGTCGAACCCGAACATGATTGTGGCGGGCTCCATTGGGGCGGGAAAGAGTACTGCGGTCAAGATGTTGATCGATCGCGCACTGGCCAGGCGACGCCGCGTCGTCGTGATCGACCCGAAGGGCGAGTACGGCGCCCTTGCTCGAAGCTACGGGGTGCGTGTCGTCGCCCTGGGCAAGGACGGCTGGTGCGACCCATTTGCGGTGGAGGAGCGAGAATGTCGCGACTTCATTCGAGTCCTGATCGCGACGGCACAAGGGACGCCGCTCAGCGCCCAACAGCACTACGAGATTGACGAGGCATTCGTCCGTCTTCCTTCGCCCCGCCCCTTGCGCCTGGTTCGGGCCCTTTACCACGAGTTTCAGAACGCTATTGGCTCAGAGGTCACCGCGCAACGTGACGTGGCGCTGACGCTCTACCGATTCGTTCACGGTGACCTCGCGGGTCTCTTCGACGGCGAGGGCGATCCGCTGGTCTTCGAGGGTGACTTGGTGGTACTCGACCTCTCGGCACAGTGGTCGTCTGAATCGCTGTCTGTCGCGGCGCTCAGTGCGGTAGGGGCCGCTCAGCAGATGATCGCCCATGGTGGCGCCCTCGGGTACCTGGTACTCGACGAGGCCTGGGCGCTGCTGTCGGACTCGCAGGCCCTGCGGTGGTTGCAAGGCTCGTGGAAGCTCGCACGGTCGCGGGGACTGAGCCACATCCTGGTCTTGCACCGGTGGAGTGACGTCGCGGCGGTCGGTAACGAAGGAAGTGCCGAGCGCGAAAGGGCGCAGGGACTTTTGCGCGAATGTGAGACGGCGTGGTTGTTTCGTCAACCCGCTGACGAAGCCAGGGAGATGACGCTCGCTCTCGGACTCTCGCCTCGCGAGGCGCAGTATCTCGTGGCGTTGCCCAAAGGGGCCGCGCTCGTTCGCTACGGAGCACATCGATCGATCGTGCGGGTGACTCCCGATCGTCGCGACGTCACGTTCATCGATACCGACGCCGCAATGAGGGGCACGAGGTGAACGACCGTCCCCCACTCGGGCGGCGCATTTGGTACTCGTTGCCTTACGGACCAACGGTTCGACTCGATTCGCGCAGTTCGCTCTTGATCGTGGGGCCGACGCAGTCCGGCAAGACGTCCTCGCTGGTGGTGCCGGCGATCCTCTCCTGGTCGGGCGCTGTCGTCGTGACGAGCGTGAAGAGCGACGTGGTGTCATCGACCAGCCAGTGGCGGTCGTCGCTAGGCACCGTAGAACTCCTTCAGCCGGGAAAGGAAGATGGCCTCACCTGGAACCCTCTCGAAGGCGTGCGGACATTTCGTCACGCGCTGCGGGTGGCGCGCGACATGACCACCGGGTCCTCGAGAAATGAGACGGATTTCTGGAACTCGCTCGCGACCAAGATCGTCGCCGCTTTAATGGTCCTCGCCCTGGAGAACTCGTCGGATATCTTCGACGTCGCGCTAACCATCGAAAGACGGACGTTCGATCGATGGCTTCATGAGCGATCGCACAGCGAGGCGAGTGAAGTCGTACGTCTGTTCCTCGAGCATGACTCGCGCACCGTGGACGGTGTCTTGATAACGGCGGAGACGATGATGTTGCCGTGGCGATTTCGCCAGCCGCTCGCCTCAGTGCGCGGCGTTCTGCGTGGGTCGAACACCCTCTATCTCTGCAGTCCTCGGGGCGAACAGACGCACTACGACGCACTGTTTCGTGGCGCCTTGCGCATGATTCTCGAAGAGCAGCAGCGTCTGGTCGATGAAGGTACCCAGACTCCGTTGCTCATGGTGCTCGACGAGGCGGCGACGGTTGGTTCGCTCGACGAGCTCGACCAGATGGCGGCGACCGTCAGTGGACTCGACGTGACTCTGGTCACCGTCGTCCAGGACTTTTCGCAACTGAATGCGCGGTGGGGACCTCGGGCGGCGACCATCGTGAACAACCACGCCACCCGCATGGTCCTTGCTGGTCTGGCTGATTCGACCGTCACCAAGTACCTACCGGAGTTGATGGAACCCGTCGCGGAGCGACCCGTGCTGGCCATTCGACAACGGGTGCGAGGCACCGCGCAGGTGGTCGCCGGCGCCAGACCCGTCTTCGTAGTCAGACTTCGACCTTGGTGGCGTCAACGTCGCTTGCGCCGCCGTGGGATGGGTGACTAAGTAGCATTTCACAATGACATCGCCGTCGGTGCCCGCGTTGGAGGAGATTCTCGCAATCGACATCGGAGCGACCAACATCAAGTTCTGTCGCGTCGATTCACACGGTGAACTTCTCGAATCCGTTCGGCGCAAACCCACCCCGTACCCTTGTTCACCTGAACGACTCGTGGAGCTACTCAGCGATCGGATCGCTCACAGTGGTCTGAAGAAGGTTGGTGTGGGGTTTCCCGGTGAGTTCAACGATGGACGGGTGGTGCGCCCCGGCAACCTATCTCGTCCAGGAGGTGTCACCACGGACGTCGACCCGGTTCTTGAGGCGAATTGGATCGACTTCCCACTCCAAGACGCGTTGTGCAAGAAGTCACGCCGTGACGTTCGCGTCGTGAACGACGCCAAGCTCGCCGCCCTCGGTTGCGTTCTTGGTACGGGCGTCGAGGTCGTGTTGACCCTCGGGACGGGCCTGGGCTTGGCGCTCTGTGTCGAAGGGACTATGCGCCGAGTCCGTGACGTAGGGAGGGAGGTCTTTCGTGACGGATTCACCTTCGATCAACTACTCGGTGAGAGATCGCGAGCGACAGACGAGCTCGTATGGTTCACCTACGTGCACGACGCCATCGAGAAATTTGGTAGCGAGTTCGCTGCGGGAATCGTGCATCTCGCCGGCGGCAATGCTCGGCGGATCGAGCCCGACCCGTTTCCGGACCTGCCTTTTCGCATCGTGATCAACGGAAACCAGGCGTCACTGCGCGGCGCGGCGCGACTCTTCTATCCCTGAGCCAAGTCGACCGCGCACTCGGCCAGGACGCCCGCGATCACGCGGCACGACGCGTCGTCGATGCTGAAGTCCGGGCTGTGGTGCATCCCGCTCGAACCGTCGGCCATGGCGCCGCCCACGAACATGTAACAGCCAGGAATGCGATTCAAGAATTCCGACACGTCGTCGCTCGGCGAGGCGGGAGGAAAACTGAGCACGTTCGCTGCGCCGACCTGGCGTGACGCGCTTTCGAGGACCCTTTGGGCGACCGCGGGGTTGTTGTTCACCGCTGGTGTGGCTTCGCCAAGCTCGAGGGTGCACCTGACCGAGAATTTCGCTTCAATTTCCTCGAGGACTCTGGCGAGTCGTTCGAGCGCCTCGGTGCGCTGTTCCGGGGTGAACGTGCGCAGTGTTCCCTTCAGTTGGGCGTTGCGAGGAACCACGTTGTTGGCGGAGCCGGCGTGGATGACCCCCGCGGAGCAAGCGCAGTTCGTCCCTTCGTAGTTGAGCCCCGTCACGATTTCGCCCAGACGTGGTGCAAGCTCACTGACCGCCAGCACGACGTTGCCGTCGGCGCTCGCCATCGCACCGTGCCCTCCCTTGCCGAGTATGTCGACGACGAGGGCCCTCGCGTCGCTCATGAGTATGCCTGGGCGGGTTCCGACAAGCCCGACCGGCGCAAGGGACGTGACGTGCGCCCCGATCACGAAGTCGACGGGGTGCTCGTCAAGGACACCGCCCTCGATCATGGCGCGAGCCCCACCCCCACCCTCTTCAGCGGGCTGGAAAAGAAGTGTGTACTCGCCGGCCAGATCGGTTTGACGTTTGCTCAGAACTTCGGCGACCCCGAGCAGCGCCGCGGTGTGCACGTCGTGGCCACATGCGTGCATCACGCCTTCATTCACCGAAGCGTAGGACAGAGCACGCTCTTCGAGGACGGGAAGAGCGTCGATGTCCGCGCGAACCATCACGCGCTTGCCCGCGAGACCACCCTTGAGAACCGCGACCGCGCCGGTGTCGGTCGGGCATCGTGTGAGTTCCCATCCCAGAGCGTTGAGTCGGTCGCGAACGACCTTCGTGGTGCGGTGCTCTTCGAAGGCGAGTTCGGGATGGGCGTGCAGGTCATGGCGAATAGCCACCATGGAATCATTGGCCTCGTCAAGGAGCCCTGTGAGTTCATCATGGAAACTTCGCGTCATGAGTGAATGGTAGTGAGGTGACCAGTCGCGCGTAAGTGGGAGTCGACTAGTATGTTTCTCCAGAAACAATGCGGCTGTAGCTCAGCGGATTAGAGCATCGGTCTACGGAACCGAGGGTCGGGGGTTCGAATCCCTCCAGCCGCACCACGAAAGTAGTAGCGAGACGAGACTGGTCCCAAAAGGCGATGCCGAGTCGTCTTGTTAACGTCATGCCAATGCACCGACTTGGACTTCAGTCGGGGTGACGCCTACTTCTTCACATTTTTGACCCAAATAATGTGAAGAATTTATTGACTTTTGTGAACTTCGGCCTTAGTCTTGCGGCGTGAGTTCCAAGCTACGGCGCGCCACAATCGCTAATCGTCTACTAAATTCTGGCGAAGCCTCCATTGCCGAATTGGCACAAACTTTTGGCACTTCTGAGATGACGATCAGGCGGGACTTGGAGTTATTGGAGATGGAGGGCCTGGCCCGGCGCGTTCGTGGCGGGGCGATCTCCACCCAGAGTCGGTCCTACCAGCCGCCGATTCTCCAGCGATCGGCTCACGAGGCTCTCGCCAAGCAACGAATCGGTGAAGCGGCGGCAGAGTTGCTGTCGCCCGGCGAGACGACGATCATCGATGGTGGCACGACGACACTTCAGATGGCGCGCGCCATCAACCCGGGCATCGCGCTCACCATTATCACCAGTTCGTTGTTGATTGCGACCGAACTTGACACGAAACCAGAGATTCGCACACTGGTGACCGGTGGCAAGTTGCGCCACGGCGAGATGAGTCTCGTGGGTTCACGTGCGGAAGCCTCCTTTGACGACCTGAACTGCGACTCGGTCTTCATCGGCGCCGCCGGCGTGAGCGAGGAGAAGGGTCTGACTGAATACAACATGGAGGACACGCAAATCAAGCTCGCGGCGATTCGTGCGAGTCGACGTGTCGTGGTCTTGGCCGACGCCTCCAAGATGGGTCAGGTCGCGTTCGTCAACGTGACGCACCTAGGTGACATTGACCTTCTGGTGACCAACGCTTCGCCACATGATCGCACCATTGCCGCCGCGCGCGAATTGGGTGTGGAAATTCTTCACGTCGAGCCCGTCGCGCACATCGCCGCCTCCTAAGACGACCGGTGCCGTCGCGGTGATCAACCGCGAACGATGATGACGTCGAGTTGGCGAGGTCCGTGCACTCCCTCGACACGACTGAGTTCGATGTCACTCGTGGCCGATGGCCCACTGATCCACGTCTGGGGACGCGCGGGGTTGAGGTGTTCGATGACGTCAGGAACGTCGGAGACGATCTGATCCTCGCGGATGATCACGACGTGGTGGTCGGGAATCAGCGTGATGATTCGTCGCCCTTGATCCGGCTCGCTGTTGAGTACGACCGTGCCGGTCTCGGCGATGCCCGCGGTGCAACCCGTGACGACGGCGTCGGCTTGGTTGATGATCGCTAATTCGAGTTGGCCTTTGTCGATGACCGTGGTACCTTCGAAGTGGGTCAGCCAGTCGCGTGGCGCTCCTTCGGGAAAGACGAGTGATCGAGACCCACGAGAAACGAGCGCGGCGTTAATCGCGTCCGGAAGCCGTGCGTTCGTCGTGAAGGCGACGGTTGCCTGGTAATCGCTTACCCGCTCGGCGAACAGATCGACCGGCGTAGCCAATTCGGCACGGGCCGGGCGGCGATAGGAGCGAGAGACGGGGTTCGCTGTGGCCTCGGCGCGGTTTGCGAACCTCACCGACGAGAGGATCGCCTCGCGGGCGGTGACCTGGTCGACGTGCGAGGCGGGAGCCTTCGCGCGAATCCCCGCCGCGTGGGGTTCACTCCTGCGATGTTCGGACCGGTGCAGGCTGCGCTTGTGAAGTGGTGACGAGGGTGAAGAACTGTCGTCCCCTCGCTCTCGTCGCCACCACGTCGCGAAGGAATCACTCTTTGGTACGGGCACGCCTCGAAAGCGGCTCCATCCCGAAAGCCATCCGGGCAAAGCCAGGTTTCGGTCGCCCAAGAGACCCTTGGACTTTGCGCCGAGACTAGCCACGGCGCGTAGGCGCGAGGAGTTTCCAAAGATCCATGACGCCAGACGCATGCCCACTTGTTCCTGCGTCGTGGGAAGCGTGCTGCGGTGGGCGTTGACGACCTCGCCGCGCAGGTGCACGAGAAGCTTCGGTATGTCGATGCGTACCGGACAGGCGTCGAAGCACGCGCCACAAAGTGTCGACGCGTACGGGAGTGACTCGGCGACGTGATCACTCGTGACATGGTTCAACTGGGGCGTGAGGATCGCGCCAATAGGTCCGGGGTACACCGAGCCGTAGGCATGTCCACCGACTCGCTCGTACACCGGACAGACGTTCAAACAGGCCGCGCAGCGAATGCAACGCAGCGCTTCGCGACCCACGCGATCACTGAGTGCGTTCGAGCGTCCGTTGTCAATGAGCACGACGTGGAAATCCTGGGGGCCGTCGTCCTTCGTGACGCCCGTCCAGATCGAGTTGTACGGATTCATCCGCTCACCGGTCGCCGAACGAGGTAGCACCTGAAAGAAGACGTCGAGGTCCTCGAATCGCGGTATGACCTTGTCGATGCCCGCCACGCTGATCAACGTCTGCGGCAGCGTCAGGCACATGCGACCATTGCCCTCGGACTCAACGATGGCGACCGATCCCGTTTCGGCGACGAGGAAATTGGCGCCGGAGACGCCCACCCGCGAGGCGAGAAAACGCTCGCGTAGATGCAGCCGGGCCGCTTTGGCGAGGTCCGAGGGCACGTTCGTCAGGTCGTCGGGGGCTTTGAGGCCCCATTCGCTCATGTGCTCAAGGAAGATGGCGCGGACCTCGTCGCGGTTCCTGTGGATGGCGGGCACCACGATGTGGCTTGGCAAGTCGTCACCTAACTGGACGATGAGTTCAGCCAGATCGGTCTCGTAGGCGGTGATTCCTTCGATCTCTAGCGCTGAGTTGAGGTCGATCTCGGCGCTAGTCATGGTCTTGACCTTGACGACGTCCTGAGCGCCGGTCGCCTTGACCAGTTCGACGACGATTCGCTGTGCGTGCGCGGCGTCGATCGCCCAATGCACGTGACCGCCGGCTTCAGTGACGTTCTTCTCAAAGGTCACCAACAGGTCGTGGAGGTTCGCGAGCGCTTCGCGCTTGATCGCTTCGCCCGCGAGGCGTAGCTCCTCCCAGGTGTCGAGTTCTGAGACTCGAAGGTTTCGCTTGTCACGGATGGTGCGCGTGGCTCTCGAGAGGTTGCTGCGCAATTGGGGATCGGCCAGGGAGACCTTGGCCCCGACTGGAAAGTCCGGTGAGCCGGCGAAGGTCCTCGACATTACGCGCCATTCTTCGTTGAAGCAAGGATCTCGGCTATGTGCTTCACTTCGAAAGAAGTGTTCGACGGCGTCGCGTTCGCGTTCAACGTGGGTACTAGCGAACCCGACTTCTTGGCGAGGGCGGCCAGGTGAGTCAGACAGGAGTTATCCGAAGCGCATAAGACCTCGGCGCCGCTGGCTAGGACATTGGCGATCTTGTCGAGTCCCATGGCAGCCGACGTATCGGGATTCTTGACGGCGAAGAGGCCACCGAAGCCACAACAGGAGTCGTTCTCGGGCAACTCGACCAATTCAATACCCCGTACTTCGCGAAGCAACTGCAACGGCCGGTCTCCCACGCGCAAGGACCTCAGTGAATGGCACGTCGGATGGTAGGTGACTCGTCGTTCGAAGGTGGCCCCGACGTCCGTGACACCCAGAACGTCGACCAGAAGTTCGGTGAATTCAAAGACCTTTGGGGCAAACTCTGCGGCGTCGGCCACCAACTGGTCGTCGTTCTCATCTTGGGCGACGTCGCGCCAGAGGTGGCGCATGGTGCTGGTGCAGGACCCTGAAGGTACAACGATGATGTCCGCGCGCTCGAAGGAGGCCATCACGTCGCGAGCGAGGTCCAATCCCTCGGTGCGGTAACCAGCGTTGAGGTGCATCTGTCCACAACACGTCTGGGACTGGATGTAATCCACCTCGTGTCCCAATCGTTCGAGAACCGTGACGACGGCTTGTCCCGTCTCGGGGTACAGAATGTTGTTCATGCACGTCACGAAGAGGGAGATACGCACAGTGGTCCTTCACGGTTTGAGGGAATCTTAGGGAGGCACGGTCCGTTCAAAACGTAGCACTGGCCAAATGATCGCTCAGAATGTGATGTTACTAGACACGTGATGTTATTCTTTTGTTCGAAATTCTTGACACCCGAAGCGTCGTCTGCTTAACTTCTCAACACGTTTGTCCGAGAGAAGTGACCTTAGGGGGAGTGCTGTGCCGTTTGTATCCGCGTGGGCCAGCCCTTCGGTGATCAGCCCGATTTGCGCGACCGCAGTCTGAAATGAGCGAATCGAGCGTTGAACCGATCCTCGTGATGGAGGGTGTCGCCAAGTACTTCGGTGCCGTGGTCGCGCTCGCCAATGGTTCCATCGAGTTGTTCGCCGGTGAGGCGCACGCACTGCTCGGTGAGAACGGTGCCGGAAAGTCCACCTTGGTGAAGATCATCGCGGGTGTCTACCCAGCCGACCGTGGCACTTACGTCTATGACGGTCAGGTTCGTCACTTCCACGGTCCCCACGACAGCCAAGAGGCGGGAATCGCCGTCATCTACCAAGAACCCACACTCTTCGATGACCTGAACGTCGCTGAGAACATTTACCTCGGACGCCAACCTCTTGCCTTCGGGCGCCGCATCAATCGTCGTGAGATGCGCAAGCAGAGCCGCGCGATCTTCGAACAATTGGGTGTGGACATTGACCCCAATCGAAAGGCCAAGGGTCTTTCGGTGGCGGACCAACAGATGGTCGAGATCGCCAAGGCACTCTCGAAGGACGCGCGCGTCGTGGTGATGGACGAGCCCACCGCCGCACTGAGCCCCGAGGAAGTGAGGAGACTCTTCACGGTCGTGGCGAACTTGCGACAGCGCGGAGTGGCGATTCTGTTTATTTCGCACCGCCTCGAAGAGGTGTACGAGATCTGTCAGCGAGTCACGATCATGCGCGACGGTTCCTTTGTGCGTACTGACCTCATTGGCGACATAAAGATCGACGAGATTGTTCGCTCAATGGTGGGTCGAGACTTGAGCACGTTGTTCCCAAAGACCGTCATCGAGGCAGGCGCCGAAGTGCTGCGCGTCGAACGGCTGACGCGTGAAGGTACTTTCTACGACATCTCGTTCAATGTGAACGCCGGCGAGATCGTGGCTCTTTCGGGACTCGTGGGTTCGGGTCGTACCGAAATCGCTCGAGCGATTTTTGGCATTGACCGGTACGACGCGGGCAGCGTGACCGTCAACGGCAAGAAACTGAAGGGGAGTTCGCCTCTTCGCGCCATGCACGCCGGTATCGGCTTCGTACCCGAGGACCGTCGCCAACAGGGGCTCGTCATGGACTTCGGTATCGACCACAACGTGGCGCTGGCGTCGCTTGGTCGACTGAGCCACGGACTGCTCCTCTTTCGAAGCTCTGAGCACGCTTTGGCGGCCGACTGGGCTCTGAAACTACGCCTCAAGTACGGAAAATTGAGCGATGAGGCCAACACGCTGTCGGGAGGGAATCAACAAAAAGTGGTGCTGGCCAAGTGGCTGGCCGGCGAACCCAAGTTGATCATCGTCGATGAGCCAACCCGCGGAATCGACGTAGGCACGAAGTCTGAAGTGCACCGAATCATCGACGACCTGGCCCAGAGCGGTGTCGCCGTGCTCATGATCTCGTCAGAACTTCCAGAGATTCTTGGAATGGCGGACCGCGTGCTCGTCATGCGAGAAGGGCGCCTGGCCGCGACGATAAATCGCTCCGACGCGACCCAAGAGTTGGTCATGATGGCCGCGACTGGTCAGGTATAGATCAAGATGTCCGTGACTGAAGAAGTGATCACCTCCGAACCCGTCAAGACGCACCGGGTCGCCGAGACTCTTTCGCGAGCTCGCGAGCTCGCGATTGTCGCGGTGATTCTCGTTATCTTCGCCATCACGACGATCAAGAGCCCAGGTTTCGCGCACCTGACGAGTATTCAGCAGGTCATGACGAACGCTTCGCTCTTCACGCTGCTCGCGGTGGGCGAGACCATGGTGATCGTGACGAGGAATGTCGATCTTTCGGTAGGTTCGACGCTGGGGATTTCAGCGTTCCTGGTCGGTGACTATTTCACGCACAACGCGCACGCTTCAATTGTCATCGCATTTCTCATCGGTATTGGTGTGGGCGCGTTCTGTGGCGCGGCCATCGGTCTTATCGTCACCGTGACGAAGGTGCCGAGTCTGGTGGTGTCGCTGGCCGCTCTCTACATCATCCGAGGCATACTCAACATCATTGGACTCGGTATTCAGATCGAGCCCACTGCGATTCCGCTCTCGTTTCAAAAAATCGGCTTCGAGACCTTTGCGGGGATCCCGTGGATCTTCATCATTCCCGCGTTGGTCGCCCTGGGGGTGGGATTCTCGATGCGATCCTTTCGTTCAATGCGCGAACTGTACGCCATTGGATCCAATCCTGGTGCCGCTCAACTGGCCGGCGTGCCCGTGGCGCGGCGCGTCTTTACCGCGTTCGTGGTGAGTGGCTCGCTCGCGGGGCTCGGGGGCGTCTTGTTCTTGTCCGAGTTCGCGACGGTCAATGCGACGGCGGGCTCGGGTTACGAGCTGTTGGTCGTCGCGTCGTGCGTCATTGGCGGCGTGGCGATCTTTGGCGGCAGCGGCACGGTCATCGGCGCGGCGCTCGGCGCAATCCTTCTGCAGATCATCAACCAATCACTCGTGGTGATCAACGTCTCGCCGTTCTGGGACTCGGCGCTCGCGGGTGCCTTGATCCTCGTCACCGTCAGCTTTGACCGATTGTTGAGTAACCGGGCTACGCTCGCCCTTCGATTGAAAGGCAGTGCCGCTCGTGGCAATTAGCAGTCCTTTGGAGTCAAACGAGGAGGTGCCAGCACCGCTCGACAGGCACAGCCTGGCGTTTGGCGCTCATTCACTGGTGAGGTGGGAGAGCGCGCTCGTCCTGTTCTTCATTTTTGACCTCTTCTACGGTGGGTTCACCGCGCCGGACTTCTTCTCGCAGAACACGATCTTCTTCGCGGGCATCAACTTCGGTTTGATTGCGATCATGGCACTGCCCGAGATGTTGATCATCACGACCGGGGAGATCGACCTCTCGGTGGCTGCGATGTTGGGGCTCTCGTGCGCGAGCTTCGGCTACCTCTTTGAGCACCACGTCGAGGTCTTTCTCGCAATGATCCTCACGCTGGGCGTGGGCGCGGTGGGCGGTGCTCTCAACGGATTTCTCGTCACTCGAGTGGGACTTCCGTCCATCGCGGTGACGATCGGCACCTTGACGATGTTTCGGGGCCTCGCTGAGGTCATTTTGGGGACGAATGAGGTCACGGGCTTTGGAGGGCCCTGGACCGACGTGGGTACCAACACGATTCCGGGGACGCCCTTCGCCTGGGCCTTTGGGATCTTTGTCGTGCTCGCGCTGATCTATGGCGTGGTCTTGCATTTCACGTCAACGGGGCGATCGATATTCGCTATTGGTCTTCAAGAAGAGGCCGCGTTCTTCTCGGGGATTCGCGTGAAACGGATCAAATTCAACCTCTATCTCATCTCGGGCATTGTGTGCGCGTTCGTCGGATTGCTGTACACCTACGAGACGAACACGGCCCGTTACGACGCGGGGACCGGCCTGGAGTTGAACGTGGTGGCGATCGTCCTCTTCGGCGGCATTTCCATCTTCGGCGGACGTGGCTCACTACTCGGGGTGGTGCTGTCGGTCATCGCCGTGGGGATATTCGACCAGATCCTTTCGATCAAGAACGTGTCGTCCCAAGAGCAGAGCATCGTCTTTGGAATACTGCTCCTCGCGAGCGTGGTACTGCCGAATTCCGCCCGCGGCTACCGCGCACTTCGGAAACGATTTGGACCGGGCTCGTACACATCTGCGGGCGTCCCCGAGAGCACGGTCTAGATTTTCTGCCTTTTCATCAGGCTTTTTAGATCACTCATCGAATAACATTTTGAGTAGTTATCCCTCACATAATGTGATACTTTTGCCGTGGCATTCGGTCTCGTCGTACGACGCATTCGAAGTGCTACGCAGTTCACTACAACTAACGATTTTCATATGAGGGGGAACATGAAGTTGGAATCATTGAAGCATCGCGCTTCGAAGAAAGCCTTGATTGCCGTTTCGATTGTTGGAATGTTCGCGGGTGTCTGCGCCATTCCAGCCGGAGCAGTGGCAGCCAAGACCATTGCTTCAAAGGGATTGGTCTACATCATTCCTAAGGACACGACCAACCCGTACGAAGTGATTGCGGACAATGGCGTGAAGGCTGCGTTGAAGACTGAAGGCTGGCGAGGCGTAGTGGACAGTGGAACCACTGACACCGCTGCTGCTCAAGAGCCCGCTATTCAGGCTGCGATTGCCGCGAAGGCGAGCGCTATCGTCATTGCGGCGAACGACCCCAAGGCTCTTTGCCCAGAGCTGGAGAAGGCTCGTCGGGCAAAGATCACCATCATTGGATTTGACTCGGACAACTACTGCGCGGGCAACCTGTTCATTAACCAGGCCAACACCCAGGAGATTGGTGCTTCCGAAGTCGACCTGCTGGCCGGCGAGATTAATGACACTGGTCAAATCGCGATTCTGTCCGCTGCCGCGACGGCAACGAACCAGAACGCCTGGATCGGTTACATGAAGCAAGAGCTGACCAAGTTTCCCAACATCAGCTTGGTTGCCACGGTCTACGGCAACGACGACCCGACGGTGTCCTTGACGGTTCTTCAGGGCCTGCTGACCCAATACCCGAACCTGGCTGGCATCATCTCGCCGACCACCGTGGGTATTTCGACGGCTGCTCAGTACCTCTCGACGCACGAATCCCAGTACTCGAACCTCATCCTGACCGGTCTTGGACTGCCTTCGCAGATGGGCACCTACACCGGTAACGACAACGTCAAGGCGTTCGAATTGTGGAACCCCTTCGACCTTGGTTCGTTGGCTGGTTGGGCCGCGATGGAGATTCACTCGGGTGTTGTCCAGAACAAGGTTGGTGCAACCTTCACGATTCCCGCCAAGGGAACGAAGTTGGTTGAGGCGAAGTCTTGGACCGTCACAAAGGCCATTGCTGGCTCGGGTGACCCCTCGAACTTTGTCACACTAGGCGCACCGTTTGTGTTCACCGCAGCGAACGTGAAGAACTTCAACTTCTAAGAAGTCGGATTTCCTAACCGAAACAGTTACGGGGCGTCGCCACTACGGGGCGCCCCGTAACGCTGTAACTAGTTTTGTCAGAAGGACAAGCCGTGCAAAGAGTTTGCTTTCAGCTCAAAGTCCGACCAGATCGGATTGATGAGTACGTCGAGCGCCACGCACACGTGTGGCCCGAGATGCGCCAGGCGTTGCACGATACGGGTTGGAACAACTACTCACTCTTTCTCCAGGACGACGGCACGCTGATCGGCTACCTCGAGACCGATGATTTCGAAGCCGCTCAAGCGAGAATGGCAGTAACTGAAGTAAACGAACGTTGGCAGCGCGAGATGGGGGACTTCTTCGTCGACCTTGGCGGTGCCGCGCCCGATGCGAGTATTTCACCGATTAGAGAGATTTTTCACGTTTAGTAGCCGACGCTACGAGAAGTACGCAGCCTGAGGAGGAATGAAGTCATGAGCAGTCCAGCCGAAGTGAAGGCGGAACTCCGCCAACTGATGATTGAGACCCCGTCGTGGGCGTATGGAAACTCAGGCACCAGATTCAAGGTTTTCGCACAGAAGGGCGTCGCACGCACTCCTCAGGAGAAGCTCGAAGACGCCGCCCAAGTGCACCGATTCACGGGCGTCGCGCCCTCAGTCGCGATTCACATACCCTGGGACCGCGTCGATGACTACGCCGCCCTCCAGAGCTACGCCCAGAGCCTGGGTGTCTCAATTGGCGCGATTAATCCCAACGTCTTCCAAGAGGACGACTACCGCCTCGGGAGCGTCTGCAACTCGGACCCGGCGATTAGACGCAAGGCCACCGACCACCTGCTCGAGTGCGTGGAGATCGGTGTCCAGACCGGTTCGACGATCCTCTCGCTCTGGTTCTCTGATGGCACCAACTACCCCGGTCAAGATGACATCCAAGCCCGTCAGGAGCGCTTGGCCGAGGCCCTCGCCGAGACCTACAAGGCCATGCCGTCGAACATGCGCATGCTCCTCGAGTACAAGTTTTTCGAACCCAGTTTCTACACAATGGACGTGCCCGACTGGGGCACGTCCCTGCTGCACTGCCTCGCCTTGGGTGAGCGCGCTCAGGTACTGGTGGACACCGGACACCACGCGCCGGGCACCAACATCGAATTCATCGTGGCGAACCTGCTGCGGGTGAAGCGTCTGGGTGGTTTCCACTTCAACAGCCGTTTCTACGCCGACGACGACCTTATGGTCGGGTCAGCAGATCCCTACCAACTGTTTCGCATTATGAGTGAGATCGTCGCAGTGGGCGCGCACCGCACTGGTTCGAGCGTGGCCTTCATGCTCGATCAGTGCCACAATCTCGAAGCGAAGGTGCCCGCCGAGATTCGTTCGGTCATGAACGTCCAAGAGGCGACCGCAAAGGCGCTCTTCGTCGACCGTTCGGCGCTCGCGAAGGCCCAGATGGACGGCGACGTCCTCGAGGCCAACGGCATTCTCGTCGACGCGTTCAACACCGACGTGCGTCCGCTGCTGGGCGAACTTCGTGAGGACATGGGCCTGGATCCCGATCCACTGGGTGCTTACCGTCGTTCAGGTTACGCCGAGAAGATTATCGCCGAGCGCGCCACGGGCACGGCGGCGGGCTGGGGCGCGTGATTCCCTTGACCTCCAACGATCCTCCACGCGAAGTCATCGAACTTCTCGAACGCTCGCACCGACTCGGTTCTGACCCGCGCAACACGAACTACGCCGGTGGCAACACCTCGACCAAGGCCTTCATTGCCGACCCCGTGACCGGTGGCGACACCGAGGTCATGTGGGTCAAGGGTTCGGGCGGCGACCTCGGCACGTTGCAAGAGGCTGGACTGGCGATGCTGCGCATCGACCGGTTGCGGGCCCTGGTGGGGGTCTACCCCGGTCCCGAGCGCGAGGACGAGATGGTCGCGGCCTTCGACTTCTGTATGCACGGACGAGGCGGGGCCGCACCATCGATCGATACCGCCATGCACGGTCTGCTCACGTGCACCAACGTGGATCACCTGCATCCGGACGCCGGTATCGCGCTCGCGACCGCCGCCCAGGGCGAGCAGTTGACGGCCCAGTGCTTTGGTGACACGGTGGTGTGGGTGCCGTGGCGTCGTCCCGGTTTCCAGTTGGGACTCGACATCGCCGCCATTCAAGAGGCGAACCCTCAGGCGATTGGTTGCATCCTCGGTGGACACGGCATCACCGCCTGGGGCGACTCGAGTGATGAGTGTGAGAGCCGTTCGCTGCACATCATCCGCACCGCCGAGGCTTTCTTGAAGAAGAACGGACGCCCCGACCCCTTCGGCAAGGTGGTCGATGCCAATAAGCCGCTCGAGAGCGCAGCGCGGCGCGCTCGAGCGGCGGAACTCTTCCCACTCCTGCGTGGTCTCGCGAGCACCGACACCCGCCAGGTCGGTCACTACAGCGACGCCGAGGTTGTGCTCGATTTCACGAGTCGTGAGCGCCTCGCGGAGTTAGCCGCTCTGGGTACGTCCTGTCCCGATCATTTCCTACGCACGAAGGTCCGACCAATGGTGGTGGACCTGCCTGGTGACGCTGCGCTCGAGACCCTCGAAACTCGTATTCGCGAGTTGCATCAAGAGTATCGACGTGACTACCAGGCTTACTACGAGCGTTACGCGACGCCCGACTCGCCACCGATGCGCGGGGCGGATCCGGCGGTCGTCCTCGTTCCGGGGGTGGGGATGTTCACCTTTGGTCGCGACAAGCAGACCGCGCGCGTCGCGAGCGAGTTCTACATCAACGCCATCAACGTCATGTTCGGCGCCGAGTCGGTCTCAACCTACGCCCCCATCTCCGAGGAGGAGAAGTTCCGCATCGAGTACTGGGAACTCGAAGAGCAGAAGCTTCGCCGGATGGCGCCGCCCAAGGCCCTGGCGACGCGCATCGCGTTCGTGACCGGCGGCGGCTCGGGAATTGGCGCCGCGACGGCGCGCCGATTGAGCGCCGAAGGCGCGTGCGTGATCGTTGCCGACCGTAATCTCGAAAGTGCGGAGTTGGTAGCCAAGGAACTCGGCGGCAGCGACCGGGCCATCGCGGTCAGCGTGGACGTGTCCTCGCCCGAAGAGGTCGTGCACGCCATCAACGAGAGCGTGCTCGCCTACGGTGGCGTCGATCTCGTGGTGAACAACGCGGGCCTCTCGATCTCCAAGAGCCTCCAAGACACAACGATCGAAGACTGGGACCGCCAGCATTCCGTGATGGCGCGCGGTTCGTTTCTGGTGAGCCAGGCCGCAGCGAAGGTGATGATGTCCCAAGCCATGGGTGGCGACATCGTCTACATCGCGAGCAAGAACGCGGTATTCGCCGGGCCCAACAACGTCGCCTACGGTGCGGCGAAGGCGGACCAGGCACACCAGGTGCGACTGCTCGCCGCCGAACTCGGTCAGTACGGTATTCGGGTGAACGGGATCAATCCCGACGGTGTCGTGCGAGGTTCGGGTATCTTTGCCGGTGGTTGGGGCGCGCAGCGCGCCGAGGTCTACGGCGTCGAGGAGGACAAGTTGGGCGAGTTCTACGCACAGCGAACCTTGCTGAAGCGCGAGGTCTTGCCCGAACACGTCGCGAGCGCCGTCTTCGTCTTGTGCGGGCCCGAGTTGGTGCACACGACGGGACTCCATATCGCGGTTGACGCGGGCGTCGCGGCGGCGTTCTTGCGATGAGCACCACGACCCCCCAGCAGCAACTGCCGAGCCTGGCGAGAACGTCACGGCCCGTGGTGGGCCTGGTCGCGGGAGGTCTGGGCGCCTATTGGCCACAGTTTCCCGATCTGTTGCCCCAACTTGAAAAGTCCGCGCGCTTCGTCTCGGACCGGATCAAGAGTTTCAACGCCGACATCGTCGACGTGGGCTTCATCTCCGACGCTCAAGAGGCGGACGTGGCCGCCGAGAAACTGCGCAGCGCGGGCTGTGATCTGATCGTCATGTTCCTCACCACCTACATGACCGCCTCGATGGTGCTACCCATCGCCCAGCGGACCAAGGCCGACGTGTTGGTATTGAACCTCCAACCCACCGAATCGATGGACCACGCCACCTTCGACACGGGTCAGTGGCTCGCCTATTGCGGCGCCTGCCCACTGCCCGAAGTGGCAAACTCCTTCGAACGAAGCGGCATCGGGTTCCGCTCGGTCTCGGGCTACCTCGCCGACGAACGCGCCTGGACCAGGATCGAACGCTGGATCCAGGCGGCCGGCGTTCGTCGAGTCCTGCGAAATGCTCGCCACGGCCTCATGGGCCATCTCTATCCGGGCATGTTGGATGTCTCCACGGATCTCACACTCGTCTCGGCGCAATTGGGCGGTCACGTCGAGGTGCTCGAATACGACGACCTTCGTGTGCGCGTCGCTCAGGTCACCGACACTGACGTCGAACAGCGCAGTCAACTCGTGCGTGAGTTTTTCGAGCTTGATAGTTCGGTCGAGCCCGAGGAGTTGGAGTGGGGTGTGCGCGTCGCACTCGGACTCGAGACCCTCGTCAAGGACTTCTCCCTCGATTCGCTGGCTTACTATCATCGCGGTCTCGAAGGTGAGTTGCATGAGCGCATCGCCGCGGGAATGATCCTGGGCGCGTCGCTCCTGACCGCCGGACACGTGCCCGCTTGTGGCGAGTACGAACTACGTACGTCGCTCGCGATGTTGGTGCTCGACCGTCTCGGAGCGGGAGGGTCCTTCACCGAACTCCAGGCCCTCAATTTCCGTGACAACGTCGTCGAGATGGGTCACGACGGTCCCGCCCACCTGGCCATCAGCCAGAGGCGCCCTTTGCTTCGCGGGCTCGGGGTGTTCCACGGCAAGCGGGGCCACGGTGTGTCAGTCGAGTTCGACGTCGCACACGGTCCGGTCACGGCCTTTGGGATCACCCAGATGCGAGATGGTCGTTTCCGCTTCGTCGCCTCGGAAGGCGAAGTCGTGGCGGGGCCGCTGCTGCAGATCGGTAACACCACCTCTCGCGTGGATTTCGGTCGGAATCCGGGTGAATGGTGCGATGAGTGGTCCGCCACCGCGGTGGCGCACCACTGGGCTCTTGGCACCGGCCACCGAATCGGCGATCTTCGCACCTTGGCTGAGTTGCTGGGCGTCGAATTCGTCACCGTGTGATCGGTGCCAGCGTGGGTCGCGTCGAACGCATCGTGGCGGTTGACCTGGGCGCCTCCAGCGGTCGGCTCTACACCGGCGAGGTGAGTGCGGAGCATTTCACGCTCAGCGAGTCGGGGCGGTTCACCAACGGAAGTGTGCAGTTGGGTGAGAACCTCTTCTGGGACATCCTGGGACTGTACCGAGGGATTTTGGAGGGACTTACCAGTGCACTGCGTCAGGGCCCAGTCTCCTCGGTGGGCGTGGACTCTTGGGCGGTCGACTATGGCCTGGTGCGAGTAGACGGATCGCTTCTATCGAACCCTGCGTGCTATCGGGATTTGCGCACCGAGCCTTCGATTTCGCGCGCGAAGGCTCTCGTGGGACTCGAAGCCATGTTCGAGCGCACTGGTATTGCCCACCAACCCTTCAACACGTCGTTTCAGTTGATGGCGGACGCCGCTTCGGGTCATCTGGACGAGGCGAACCTGGCGTTGCTGCTGCCCGACCTTATTAATTACTTCTTGACGGGCGAGGCCGCGACCGAGTTCACCAACGCCTCGACCACGCAATTGATGACCACCAAGGGCGAGTGGGACGCCGAACTTTTCTCACTCCTGGGCTTGAAGAGTTCGATATTTGCCGAAGTCGTTACGCCCGGTCACGTGCTCGCGCCGGTCACGATGGCCCTCGCGCACCGTCTCGGAGCGGACCGACCGATTGACGTCATCAACGTCGCGAGTCACGACACCGCGTCGGCGGTCGTCGCGGTGCCGGCGAGTAACGCGAACTTTGCCTATATCTCGTGCGGTACGTGGTCTCTCGTCGGAGTCGAGCTGGAGTCGCCAGTTCTGAGTGACGAAGCGCGGCGGGCGGGCTTCAGCAACGAACGCGGTGTTGAAGGGACCTACCGCTTCCTGCACAACGTCATGGGACTGTGGACGCTGCAAGAGTCGATCCGCACCTGGGAACTGCGCGCGGGTTCGATCGACGTGGGTGAACTCGTGGCGCGCAGCGAACGCGAGGAGGTTTTGCGATCCGTCATCGACATCAACGATGAGTCGTTCCTCCCGCCCGGTGACATGCCCGCGAGGATCGCCCGGCTCTGTCGAGCGAGCGGTGAGCCGGTGCCCGAGACGCCCGAGCAGTTCACGCGTTGCATCCTGGACAGTCTCGCGCTCGCGTACCGTCGTGCCGTGAATCGGGCGCAAGAACTCTCGGGGCTCCACGTGGACGCCGTGCACATCGTCGGTGGGGGCGTCAACAACAAGTTGCTGTGTCAATTGACCGCCGACGCCTGTGGTCTCGAAGTCGTGGCTGGTCCGGTCGAAGCGGCGGCGATCGGCAACGTGCTGGTCCAGGCGGGTGCATTGGGAGTCGTGGACGGCGAACGGTGGGCCCTACGTCACTTCTTGCAACAGACAAGCCACGTCGACGCGTATCGACCGAATGCCGCGGTTACCAAGCGCTTTAGCGAGCGCGGTGACTGACGCCACTCGAAACGGCACTGATTCACATGGAATTCTCAAACTGGCGAGGTCGTCGACTTCGGAGCCTCTTTGGCGGGACTGGTAGGGTTTTGGGGTCGTGAAGCCCTAATTTGTGGCCTCCCCGGTTCTCAAAGCCCTTTGCTGGCATCGATTGGAGTTGTAATGAAGGTTCTTGTTCTCGGTGGTGACGGATTTTGCGGGTGGCCCACGTCGCTGCACCTGTCGGACATTGGTCACGACGTGACCATTGTGGACAACCTCAGTCGTCGCGAGATCGACCTCGAGCTCGAGGTCGAATCACTGACTCCTATCCGTCCCATCGGTGAGCGGATTCGAGTCTGGAAGGAACTCACGGGCAACGAGATCGACTACGTGCGCCTGGATCTCGCCAACGAGTACGACCTCCTGGCGGCACTCCTGGTCGAGGCGCAGCCGGACGCGATCGTCCATTTCGGCGAGCAGCGGGCCGCGCCCTATTCGATGCGCAACGAAACCGCCAAGCGCTACACCATTGACAACAACGTGCGCGGCACGCACAACGTGCTGTGCGCGATCGTCGAGAGCGGACTCGACATCGCCCTCGTGCATCTGGGCACGATGGGCGTCTACGGTTACGGCTGGTCGGGCTCGGCGCCGATCCCGGAGGGCTACCTCACGGTGAAGGTGCCCACTCCCGACGGCGACATCGATCGTGAGATCCTGCACCCGGCGAATCCTGGTTCGGTGTATCACCTCACCAAGACCCTCGACCAGTTGATGTTCGCGTTCTACTGCGCCAACGACCAGGTTCGCGTCACGGACCTGCATCAGGGCATCGTCTGGGGTACCCAGACTCCCCAGACCGCACTCGACGAGCGGCTCATCAACCGCTTCGATTACGACGGCGATTACGGCACCGTCCTTAATCGTTTCTTGATGCAGGCCGCCATTGGCCACCCGCTGACGGTGCACGGCACGGGCGGCCAGACCCGTGCGTTCATCCACATCCGCGACACGGTACGGTGCATCCAGATCGCCCTCGAGAATCCGCCCGCGCGCGGTGAGAAGCCCAAGGTCTTCAACCAGGTCACCGAGACCTTCCGTGTGCGTGACCTGGCGGAATTGATCGCCAAGATCACCGGCGCCGAAATAGCGAACCTGCCCAATCCGCGACGCGAAGCCGCCGAGAACGAACTCAACGTCAGCCGCGATCACTTCCTGGAATTGGGACTCAACCCGACCAAGCTGAGCGAAGGTCTGCTCGAGGAATCGCGCGACATCGCAGTTAAGTACCGCAGCCGAGCCGACACCACCAAGATCATCGCTCGCTCGGTGTGGCGCCACGGCATGGAGACGTCGCCGGACCTGGTCAAGCCCCAGTAGTTCGGGGTTCGTGTCGAGCGATCGACGTGATCATTCCACTGTTTTCCTGGGTCGACGTGTGAGACTTCGCACATGTCAAAGATCTACGAATACGTTCGTCATCCCCGTTCCGATGAACTGAGGGCGCACAAACCCGTCAAGTCCGCCGACTTGCGTAATCTCAACCACCAGAACCCGTTCGTTCGGCTCAACGCCCGATTCGGACTCAAGATCACTCTCGTGGTCGGCACGATGTGGTGCGCGTACGTCTTTACGATCATCGCCCTCTTCGCGTTGCCGTCGGCGGTTAAGCAGGGTACGTATTTCATCGTCGTGTGGCTCTCCAGCAGTTTTCTGCAGTTGGTGCTCCTGCCGATCATCATCGTCGGACAGAACATTCAAGCCAAGGCCGCCGACAAGCGCGCTGAGGACACCTATAAGGACGCCGAAGCCGTCTTGAAGGAAGCCGAGGAGATTCAAAAGCACCTGCTCGCCCAGGACGAAGCCATCTCCAGCATCGTCGAGCGTCTCGAGAAGTTGACCGGCGGGACCACGAAGGTCTAGCGGTCAATCGGCGGCTGTTTCGAGCATCTGGTCGACGCGCGCGCAGAGTTGCAACCACGTGTCGCCCGCGCAGTTCAATACCGAGCGTCGGAAGGGTTCGGCGAACTGCGCGTAGTTGGTGCACGCCATCGATCCGGTCGCGGTCGCCAAGAACGCAACGCCGTAGGTGAGCAGGGTGAGCACGGTGATGACCTGACCGAGCAGGACCAATTCGTCGTCGGTCGCGTCGGGCACGAGTGGCGCCAACGTGGCGAGTCCTCGGTCTTGGGATTCGTGCGCTTGGTACAACAATGGGTTGTTCGCCGAGGCGAGACTGAACTCGAGCAGGAAATCTCTCCACGTCTCGTTGACGGGGTGTGCGTAGAGGTGGAGCCGTCGCGTGAGGAAGTCTTGGTCGAGGAAGTGCATGAAGTACGCGATGCGTGACCAACGGTCGGGAAGGGTCCGTCGGTACGCGGCGATGACGAGCTCCTCCTTCGAGTCATAGAGGCTGTAGATCGAACCTGGCGAGCAATTTGCTCGGCGCGCGATCCTGGTGATGGTCGCCTTGGCGTAACCACTCTTGCCTACGACGTGGAAGGTGGAATCGGCGAGTACCGACTCGAGACTGTCGGACGCGCTGAATGAATACGGCTCGGTCGGCACGCTGAACTCGCTTACGGGCACCGAGTCGGGGTCCGCCTGAAAGGCGGTCGCCATCCACTCCTCGAGTCGGTCGAAGTACTGTCCAGGTCGCTGGACGTGAGCCGAGAAGATAATCTGGACCGTCATCAGGCTGAACAGACAGAGCGCCCGGTTGAACGCAGCGCTGACTTCCTGGGTTCGGCAATCTTCTTGCATGAGGTAGTTCTCGATGAACTCGTTCACCTCCTCGGCGAGCACCGGGATCCGTCGGGCGGTGAGTAAGAGGTGGACCATCGCGGCGTCGTGTTCGGAGGCGGCTCGCACGAATTCGAACACCTCGTGAACGTTCGTCGTCGTGGGGTCCTTCGCTGCGGTGAGGCAGAGTTCAAACAGCGCGATGGCGCGCTCGGCGAGTTGGACGATCCACAAGTCGACCAGCAACTCGTCGGCGTCCTCGTAGCGGGCGTACGTCGCGCCGTGGGTGAGTCCGGCTCGTGCGCTCACCTCGCGAAGCGAGACGTGGTCCACCCCCACCCTCAGAATTTCGCCGATTCCCGCGTTGCGGATGAGCTCGTCGTTGGCGAGTGCCTTCTTGCTTCGGGTCTTTGGCTGTGAATCCACGCGAAAGTGTAACCCGATTAACTATTGTGTTAGTTACACTTGTAACTAGGTTGTAGACATTTCGAGCGAGGCCGCCACACGGCGGAAGCCTGAGCATCGAACCACGAAGGTAACGGCATGTCCCTGGTCTTACACGCTCTGATTCTCACTTCGTCGACCACGACGACCTTCGATCCGCACAAGGGTTCGCCACTTCCGGCCGCGCGAGTTATCGTCCTAGCGGTGCCGGTGATTCTCTTGACTCTCATCTATCTTCGCGTCAAGGGAACGAAGAAGTAACGAGTGTCGGTGTTTCCCTACGTTCCCCTCGAGCAGCGACCATGGCGCCTCGCGATGGGCCTTCGGCCACTCGAAGAGTCGAAATGGCTCGAGGTCGACGCGCGTCGCAACGAGGAACTCGCGTTAAAGCGAAGGCTCGTGAACGAGCAACGTGACACCGTAGTGGCTGTTCGAGAGGCCGGTGAGGCCGCGAGCCACGAGTTACTCGATCTCGTGCTCGAGAATCTTGCGACGTATCATCCACACGTCGCGCGCGACGTGGCGTCGAGCGAACATCCGATTGTCCAGGCGAGTCTCTTGGTCCAGGAGGACCTTTGCGTTCTCGTGCACGATGGCCAGTGGCGCCTCGAAGCGGCGTGCGTGTGCTTTCCCTCGCGCTGGAGCCTGGTGCATAAGATCGGTACGACGCTCGACGACATCCACGTTCCGGTTCCGGGCTACGACGAGGAGTTGGCCCAGCCCACGAACGCGTTCTTCGGGCGTCTGAAACCGGAGCGATCGTTCTGGCGACTGAACTGGACCCTGCTCGATGACGCCACGCTGCACCAACCGAGTAGTCGACGTCAGCCCGCCCGCGGCGGTCCTGATCAATGGTTTTTTCGTGTCGAACGCCAAACGTTGCGCCTCTTGCCGGTGTCGCGCGCCGCGGTGTTCACGATCCGCACCTACGTGGCTTCGGTGCAACAGTTGAGGAACGAGCACGAAGACTTCGCCGACAACCTCCTGGCGGCTCTGGACTCGGCACCGTCCGCGATCAAGGCGTATAAGGGCTGGGAGGGAGTGGCGGATCAACTTCGCGTGGCGCTCGCGAGGAGTTAGGAGCGGGTGAGATCCTTCGCGATCGCGACGACCTGCATCTCGTCGGTACCCGCGTAGATGCGTAGTACGCGCGCGTCGCGCAGGAGCTGCTCCACTCGGTACTCGGCGACGTAACCGTTGCCACCGAGGATCTGGATGGCGTCGTCGGCTACTTGGCACGCCGCCTGAGCCGAGTACAACTTCATGGCCGATGCTTCGGCGAGAGTCGGGATCGCGCCGTGCGAGGACCGCTCGATGTGCGAGAACACGAGGTTGCGTACGTTCACGCGCGCCACTTCCATCTGGGCGAGTTTCAACTGGATTAGTTGGAAATCGGCGATGGGCGTGCCCCAGAGTTTGCGGTTCTTCGCGTAGTCGATCGATATCTTCAAGCTCTCTTCGATGATGCCGAGCGACATCGCCGCGACCCCAGCTCGCTCGGTGACGAAGTTGTCCTTCGCGCTCTGGCGACCACCACCCTTGGGCTCCTCGGTCTCGCCGAGCAGGCGATCTCTTCCGACGCGCACGTCACTCAAGAAGACATCGCCCGTGGGTGATCCATGCTGGCCCATCTTTCGCATGGGGGCCGACTGCACGAGACCGGGCATTCCCTTGTCCAGCACGAATGTCAACACTTTTCGGTTCCTCATGTCGTCGCCCTCACCCTCGTCGAGTTTGGCGTAGAGCACGATCGTGTCGGCGTAGGGTCCGTTCGTGATCCAGGTCTTCTGGCCGTTGAGTACGTAGTCCTCACCGTCTCGTGTGGCGGTCGTGCGCATGCCGCCGAGGGCGTCAGAACCCGAGTCGGGCTCGGTGATCGCCCACGCGCCCACCTTGTCCAGGGTCATGAGGTCGAGGGCCCAACGTTCCATTTGTGCCGGCGTGCCGAGTTTGTTGATCGTGCCGGCGGCAAGACCGGTCGAGACGCCCAGGGACGTCACGAGTCCCGGGCTCACGCGACAGAGTTCGATTGTCGAGATCAACTGGGGCGCCGGATCCGAGCTGCGACCTTCGCGGTTGGGCTCTTCGCCAGAGATCTTCCGTTCGAGTTGGCGCTTGAAGTTCTCGTGCGCCATCTCCTTCAGTCCGAAGGTCGCGTACATCTTTCGCAGGATGTCGTAAGGGGGAACGCCGTTGTGCTCGAGGTCGTCAATATGGGGGCGGATCTCTTGGTCGACGAACCGTCGCACTACCGCGATGATGGCTTGGTGCTCTTCGTTCCAGTCGTACATGTCCTTACGCCTCCCAACTCGTGCGCTTGAGGGTGTTCCTATCGGTGTGCAAGACAATGGCCGGGTGCTTTTGGTGCTCGACCACCGTGGTCTCGTCGTAGGTGAAGACGTCACCGTCGATGGTGACCGTGACGTCGAAACGGGTGGTCTTGGCGATCTCGTCGAGGTACCGGTTCGCGAGGATGCCGTAAGTGTTCGATCCGAGGACCGCTTCGAGTTTGAAAGTGGTTGCGTTCGGTTCGACGGTGCCCCCGGCGATGAGGGTTGAGGCGCGCGGGATGGTGAAACAGCGCATCACCTGGTGGTGCAGCGAGTCCCACATCCAGTAGCCGACCTCGGTGTGAAAGGGATTGTCCTCGCCCTTCTTATAGGCGGCTGTACGGTAATCGAGTCCGTAGAGGTTCTGGTCGCCGTTGGCGACCGGGCCAAAGGGCTTGAAGGTCGTCTTCTCGCGATAGGGCGTCTCGGCGATCTTTCCCTTGTCGTTGTGAAACGCCACGTCGAGACCACTCCAGTCTGACTCCCAGGTACCGACGAGCCCCGCCAGGGGTCCCCACTCCTCGTACGCCATTACCTAGTTCTCCTCAACCCGCGGGTCACTGCAGCCTTGGCAATCCTACGGCGTCGCGCGAAGCACTTCGCCCGGCGGACACAGTTCGTCCACCAGCGCCGCGGTCCACTGCAGTTGACCCAGCGTCACGACCGCCAGCCCCACGGCGAGCCACGGCGCACTATGGGCCCCGATGACGAAAAGCGCGAGCAGGACGACGTCGGCGATCACGCGTCGCGTTGCGGATCGGGCGCTCAGACGTTCCGAGACGAGGACCTCCACGGCGAAGATGTTGATGGCCGGGACGAACGCCAGTGGTGTCCACCGGCCCTTGAGTTCACGCAGCGCGAAGGCGAACAGTATCGAGCCGGCGACGAGCAGACCGACACCAAGGTCACTCGCGGATTCGGCGAACCACAGCGGCGTCGGGTGTCGCGTACCGGGCCAGTGCGCTAGGACGCTCACGACCAGGCCCAGCCCCGAAAAGACCGCGACGATGCCGAAGCGCACGAGCAGGTTGAGTGCATTGATCAGGCCCAGTGACTCGACGAGCGAAGAGGTCGATACCGGTTCCCCGTAGGGCTTGGTCAACTCGGACCAAGTGGTGCCAGTCCACACGCGCCACTGTCGCTGACCGCCGGGATCCGGGTACCAGCCGGCGGGCGGTGAGTTGGTCGGCGAGATGCTCACAGCGGTAGTCTGCCATCTACATCGGGGGAAGGAATCTTCATGACACAGGTACGCGGCGCGGCGGCGCCCATGTCGGGAACACTGGACGCGGGAGCGTTCGACGAGGCCTTGCTCGACCAGGCCGTGGCCGAGGTGCAGGCCCGCGCGCTGGCGTGGGCGGCGACTTCCGCGCGCGAGCGCGCCCATCTTCTCGAGCGCGTGGTCAATGACACCTACGCCGTCGCCGAGGAGTGGACCGCCGTGGCCTGTGCGGCCAAGGGTTATGACCCCCACAGCACTGAGGGTGGTGAGGAGCTCTTCAGTGGTCTGGGCACCTTTGTCAGCATGGCCCAGAGTTTTCGCCAGTCGATGCTCGACATCGCAGCAAAGGGACGACCGCAGTACCCCGGACCGGTGCGCCACAAGCCCGACAATCGGATCGCGATTCAGGTGGTGCCCCGATCGATCTTCGACAAGGTTCTTTACGCGGGCATCACGGGTGAGGTGTGGATGGAGCCGGGCGTCGACGAGGATCAGGTAAAGGCAACCCAAGCCGAGGTCTACCAGTCGCCCACGACGCACGCCGGCGTGTCGCTGGTCCTCGGTGCTGGCAACGTCGGGTCCCTTGGACCGCGCGACGTGCTCACCAAGCTCTTTGGTGAGGGCAAGGTGGTCGTGTTGAAGGCCAACCCGGTGAACGATTATCTGGTTCCGTACTGGGAGCGCGCCTTGTCGGCGTTAATCGAAGGTGGATTCTTGCGCGTCGTGACAGGGGGCGCCCGGGTGGGCGCGTACCTGACGAATCACGCGGGCGTGAGCGATATCCACGTGACCGGTTCGGACAAGACACACGACGCGATCGTTTTTGGCGTCGGCCCCGAAGGCGAACGTCGCAAGGCGAACAACCAACCGCTGGTCACCAAGCCGGTGAGTTGCGAACTGGGCAACGTCTCGCCCGTGGTCGTCGTGCCTGGCGCATGGACCAAGAAGGAGATCGACTTTCAGGCTCGTCACGTGGCGACGATGATCGCCAACAACGCGGGTTTCAACTGTCTCACGCCACGGATCATCATCACCCACGAGGGTTGGGACCAGCGTGAGGAATTCTTCCAAGCCCTCGAGCGTGTCTTCGCCTCGATTCCCACCAGGGCGGCGTACTACCCCGGTGCTGAGACGCGTCGCGACGCATTCCTCGCCGAGCATCCCGACGCGCACCAGATCGGCGGGTCCCGAGGGGGCACGATGCCCTGGACGATCATTCGCAACGTCGATGCCTCCAAGACCAACGACATCTGCTTGAACGTCGAAGCCTTCTGCGCGCTCACCGCCGAGACCGCGCTCGCCGCGGATTCGCCCGCCGACTTTGTGCGGCGGGCCACCGAGTTCTGCAATGACGTCGTTTGGGGCACACTCTCGATGACCTTGATCGCGGATCCTCGCACGATGAAGCATCCCGAGACCGGGCCCGCCATTGAGCAGGCGATCGCGGACTTGCGTTACGGTTCGATCGGCGTGAATCTCTGGCACGCGTTGAGTTTCGCGTTCTCGACGACCGTGTGGGGAGCGTACCCGGGTCACGAAATCACTGATATCCAATCGGGCACCGGCTTCGTGGGCAATGCGTACCTCTTCGCGCAGCCTCAGAAGTCAGTCGTACGTGGCCCCTTCGTGGCCACGCCCGCGCCCGCGTGGTTCGCGACGAGCAAGAACGCCGGGGTCGTGATGCGCAAGCTCCTCGCCTTCGAGGTCAAACCTTCCTGGCTCAAGCTCCCGAGTCTGTTCGCCGCGGCATTGCGTGGTTAGGGACGAGACGCGAGCAACGTGCTGACGCCGATTGCGGTACAGACTTTTCGCGCGCACGCCACGCTCACGAGTGGCGAGGGGACGTACTTCAAAGCCGCGACCGTCAGTTGACCGTCGTCGTCGGCGGCGAACCACGGGTTGCCCGAGCTCGTCTCGCCCACGACGACACATCGCGTGATCGTCGTGCAGGCCAAGGCGTTCACCGCGGCGGGTAACTTCGTGGCCAGCCAGCGACGTCCGAACGTTGTGGTGGTGGCGACGTAGGACTTCGATGCGGTGCTGGCCAGTCCCACGCACCGGCGTTTCGAACAGGTGAGCGACGTCAGACTCGTCCACGTCGATGGCGTGGTGCGCTGGCTCCACGTGGTTCCGCCATCGAACGTGGCTTCGAGGTCCAGAGTATTCGAGTCACTCGTCGCACTCACCAAGCACGTGAGTGCGTTCGTGCACGTGAGATCAGTCACGGTGTCGCTCGAGGACCAGGGCAGGGGCGCCCTGGAGGACCAGGTGGCCCCGTCGTTAGTGGAAAAGGTGATTGTTGAAGCGGTGTTCACGCCGTCAGTGATCACGGCGGCACACGACGACGCGCCAAAACAACTGAGAGTGCGAATCCCCTGTCCGCCCGCGAGCGACCCAAGCGCGACCACCGATTGGGAGGAGGCGTTGTAGTTCCATAAGAGGTTGCCGCTGGGTTGAATGCCACCAATAAGACATTCTGTCGCGAGACATGATGCGGAGGTGATCAGTGAGGAGGGTGCGTTCGGCACGACGAGCGACGACCACGTGCCGTTGGACTCTCGATATTCGCCGACGGTCGTAGGTAGCGAGTCCGATCCGGTCGTGCCGAGGGCGATGCACGAACCAGAGAGGGTGCACGCACTGGTGTGCAGCGGCACCGAGATGCTTATCGAAGGCAGACCCGTCACGTGCAGCGACGCTTGGGTGGCGCAGCTCGCGAGCGCGAGGGCGCCGACACCGAGCAACGCGCCGAGTCGCCACGCGCGCGAGGCCTTCGCTACCAGTCGGCTCATAGAGATGTACGCCTTCGTGTGAGAGTTCTAGACGATGCTACTGAGGTCGCCATCGTGGCCGAATCGCCTGGTCGTTTACTCTGGAGTACGTGAACTGGGTCGACCTCGTCATCGTCGTCCTGGTGGTGCTCGCGGGACTGGACGGCCGGCGGGCTGGGGCGTTGCGCCAGGTCGCCGGCTACGTGGGCCTCGGAGTGGGATTTGTCGTGGGCACGTTCATCGCCCCGCCGTTCTCGACGGCCATCACGCACGCGGCGTGGCGACCATTGGTCGCGCTCGCGCTCGTGTTCGTCGCGACCGTCGTCGGCGGCCGGTTGGGTCGAATCGTTGGCGGGGTGGCGGCCGATTCGATGCACGCCCTTCGCCTGGGAGTCTTTGACTCCCTCGCCGGGGTGCTGGTCGGTGTCCTGGGAACCCTGGTGGGCTGCTGGCTGGTCGCGGGTCTGTTGGCGTCGACCGCGTGGGGATCGATCGCCGGCGAGATCCAGCACTCCAGGGTATTGGCCGCTATTAATAAGGTCATGCCTCCCGTGCCCGCCATTGAGGCCAAAATGCAATCACTCTTTCGTAGCGCCGACTTTCCTAGTATTTTCGCTTCGATCGTGGCGCCGACGTTGCCCGTCACCGTGGCACCGAAGCGACTCGGTCCGCTCGTCACCTCGGTGGGTTCGCCGAGTGACGTGCTCAAGGTGCTCGCGAGCGGGAATTGCTCGAGGGTACAAGAGGGTACGGCGTTCTTCGTTTCGAGTCACGACGCTGTGACCAACGCCCACGTCGTCGCGGGCGAGTCGAGGATCACGGTCAACGGCGCATCGGCTTCCGTGGTTCTCTTTGACCCCAGTTACGACATTGCGATTCTGCGCGTCGACTCGCTCGATGAGGCGCCCTTGACCTTCCTCTCGGGCACCGTCGCCGTGGGCGCGTCCGCGCGGGTGGTCGGCTTTCCCCTCGACGCGACTCGCACGGCGGCCCCGGGCTACGTCGAGGGCGACATCACCGTCCAGGGTCGCGACATCTACGACCAGCGACTCCTGACGAGGACCTACGAGGTGATTGAGGTGAACGTGCAACCGGGTAACTCCGGCAGCCCGGTACTGGTCGGCTCTGACGTGGCGGGTGTCATCGAATCGAAGTCAATCAGTCAAGCGAGCACCGCGTACGCGATCCCCGACGCGGTCGTCGAGGCTGATCTCGCGCACGCGCACGCGAGCGCAGTGCCGACTCTGGGTTGCCTACCTAACTAGCGGCGCGTACGGCGGCCGCGAGCACGTCGAGACCGTCTTCGAGTTGCTCGTCGGTGATAACCAGCGGTGGCAAGAGTCGAATGACGTTGCCGTAGGTACCGCAGGCGAGCGCGATGACACCGTGCTGGTTGCAGTACGTCACGATGGATTTCGCGGCGGCGGCGTTGGCGTCCTTGGTGCCGGGTTGGACCAATTCGATCGCGATCATGGCACCTCGCCCCCGAACGTCACCGATGATGGCGACGTCTTGCTGGAGTGACCGGAGGCTCTTCAGTATCACGGTCTCAAGTTCACGCGCGCGTGACGCGAGGTTGCGGTCGCGCAGCGTCTTGATGGTCGCGAGTGCGGCCGCTGCGGCGACGGGATTCCCCCCGTACGTGCCACCCAGTCCGCCCTCGTGCACTTGATTCATCACCTCGGCCCGTCCGGTCACCGCGGCGAGCGGCATGCCGCCGGCCAGTCCCTTCGCCGTCGTGACCAGGTCGGGAATGACACCTTCGTGGTCGACGGCGAACCAGTCCCCGGTGCGACAGAAACCGCTTTGAATCTCGTCAGCGATGAAGAGGACCCCGTTGGCGGTTGTCCACTCCGAGAGCGCCGGCAGGAATCCTTCCGCGGGTACGATGAAGCCGCCCTCGCCCTGGATGGGCTCGATCAAAACCGCCGCCACGTTGTGGGCGCCGACCTGAGTCTCGATGGCCTTGATGGCGCGCGCGGCCGCTTGGGCGCCGGACAGCCCGTCGTGGAACGGGTTGCTCATGGGAACCCGGTAGATCTCGGGGGCGAAGGGACCGAAGCGGTCCTTGTAGGGCATGTTCTTTGCCGTGAGGGCCATGGTCAAGTTCGTGCGCCCGTGGTAGGCGTGGTCAAAGACCACGATGGCCTGTCGGCCGCTGGCGAGGCGTGCGATCTTCACCGCGTTCTCGACGGCCTCGGAACCGGAGTTAAAGAGGGCCGATGTCTTGGCGTGCGAACCCGGGGTGAGCGCCGCGAGCTCCTCACAGACCTCGACGTAGCTCTCGTAGGGCGTCACCATAAAGCACGTGTGCGTGAACGCGGCGACCTGGGCGCTGACGGCGTCGACGAGTTCGGGTACTGCGTGACCGATCGTGGTCACCGCGATGCCCGAACCGAGGTCCAGGATGCGGTTCCCGTCGACGTCGACCAGGATCGCCCCTTCGGCGCGCTCGATGTAGATCGGAAAGCCGTTCGTAAGGCCAGCGCTGACCGCAGCCTGGCGACGCTCGTGCAGTGCCCTCGACTTGGGACCGGGCAGTTCTGTGACTACCTTGCGATTGGTGCCTACCGAGGACTCAACTGACGAAACCATGGCGCTCTCCTAGAAGATGACTGACGTCTGCCAGACCCTCCCATCGTAGTTCCGCGTCACCGCACGTTCTCGGGCGCGAAGAGACGGGTGACTCGCGTCACCCGTCTCTCGATGGCGGAGGAGGTGGGATTTGAACCCACGGTGCCCGTAGACACAGCAGTTTTCGAGACTGCCCGATTCGGCCGCTCTCGCACCCCTCCGGGGACGAGTCTACTGTGCGAGCGTGTCGTGGCCTTTTGAGAAGGTTCGTCCCAAGGGCCACACCGTGGCGTGAAGCCGTTAACCCCTACGCTTCGAGGATGGAGACGCGCAGCGACACGGCGAACCGCGACGAGGAGTTCATGCGCTTGGCGCTCGTCCAGGCCCGCGAGGCGTTGTCCCACGACGACGTACCGGTGGGTTGTGTGGTCGTTGTCAACGACGAGGTCCTCGGCGTTGGTGAGAACCGCCGCGAGGTCGACCGTGATCCCACCGCGCACGCGGAGATGATCGCCCTACGTGACGCGGCGGCCCGTCGAACCGGTTGGCGTATGGACGACGCGACGGTCTACGTGACGCTCGAGCCCTGCGTCATGTGTGCGGGTGCCCTTCTTAACGCCCGGGTCAATCGGGTGGTCATTGGTGCGTTGGACGAGAAGGCGGGCGCGGTCGGATCGCGCTACAACGTCCTCTCGGACCCCCGACTGCTCCACGAAGCGACTCTCTCGTACGACGTCTTGGCGGAGGAATCGCGTTCGCTATTGCGGGCCTTCTTCGAGTCCCGTCGCACGTGACGTCGCTGACGACGTCGAAGGCCCGATGCGCAGGATTCGGCAAGTCGACGCCTTCGCGTCACCGTCGCGAAAGTTAACCCCCTTAGATTCGACCTTCGTGGAGGGAACTGATAACTGGGCGTTGGCCGGAAGTCGCGTCGTGGTCGTTGGTGGTGGGGTCATCGGCACGATGCACGCCTACGCCGCGCTCGCGCGCGGCGCGATGGTGGTGCACCTGGAGCGTGACCATGTCGCGCAAGGGGCAACGGTGCGGAACTTCGGGCTCGTGTGGGTGAGCGGTCGAGCACCTGGTCGCGAACTGGAACTTGCGCTGCGGGCACGTCAACTCTGGCAGGTGATCGGCGAGAACGTGCCGTTGGTGGGATTTCGGGCCAACGGATCGCTCACGTTGGCGACTCGACCCGACGAAATGGAGGTACTCGAGTGCGCGAGCTCGCGAGGTGATGCCACGCAACGAGGCTTCGCGCTGGTGGACGTCGACGAAGCGCGACGGCGAAACCCAGCTCTTCGGGGGACATTTCTGGGTGGCCTGTATTGTGATCTTGACGCCGCGGTCGAGTCGCGGAGTGCACTGGGCGCGCTTCGTGAGGCGATGCACGCGACCAAACGATACGAGTACCTGGCGCGCCACGAGATAGTGGGCGTTGGTGACTTCGAGGTCGTTGATCACCGCGGCGTTCGTCATCGTGGCGATCAGGTCTTTCTTTGTCTCGGCGCGAGCTTGAGCGGATTCGCGGCCGAACTGTTCGCCACTGAGCCGCTGCGCACCGTTCGATTGCAAATGGCCGAGACCGAACAGTGTGCCGACGTGTTGACGACGTCGGTGGCCAGTGGCGATTCGCTCCGTTACTACCCGGCCTTCCAAGAGTTTTCCCACCGACTGGTTCCTCAGGATGAGCACGCAGCGCACTACGCGATCCAGCTCTTGTGCCAGCAACGATTGGATGGTGGACTCACTATTGGCGACACGCACGAGGTTGACGAGCCGGGGGATTTCGCCACGCGCGATGATCCGCTCTCGCTGATCGCGGCGTCCGCGAAATACTTGATCGGTGAACGAATGCCCCGCATCGAGCGTCGCTGGAGTGGCACCTACCACCAGCTCACCGATCCCGGTGCCAATGACGTCTACTTTCGCAAGCGTGTCGCACACGGCGTCACCGCGATAACGGGTGCCGGCGGACGCGGCATGACGCTGGCTCCCGCGATCGCCGAGGAGAGCTTTCAATGAATTCGCTGGAGCTGGTGTGTTTCGACATGGCCGGAACCACGATGATCGATAGCGGACTCGTACTTGAAGCGTTTCGTCGGACCATTGACGAACTCGGAGTCGCGGCCGAAGAGGCCTCGAGGGCACAGCAATACGTCGTGGCGACCATGGGCCAGTCCAAGATCGAGGTATTCACTGCCCTCTTCGACTCGAGGGGGGTGATGGCCAATGAGGCCTTCGAGCGCCATTTTGTCGAAGCGGCCCACGAGTTCGGCGTCCGTGAGATCCCGGGGGTTCGCCGGGTCGTCACCGAACTTCGTCGTCTTGGCTTTGAGGTGGCACTGACCACGGGATTCTCGGTCGCCACGCGCGAGGCGCTGGTACACGAGCTCGGATGGTCCGACCTGTTTCGCGTGCGCGTCTCGCCCCAGGACGCGGGGCGTGGTCGTCCCGCGCCCGACATGCTGTTGCAGTGCCTGGTGCGCCTCGAAGCCTTCGCCACGAACTCCCTCGTGGTGGTGGGCGACACGGCGTCGGACATGCTGGCCGGCCGACGCGCCGGCGCCGGACTTTGCGTAGGCGTCCTCACGGGTACCGACGCGAGGGCGCGCTTGCTGGAGAACGGAGCCGACGAAGTCATTGAATCGGTCGCGGATCTGCTGCGCGTGGGCGAGCTCGCCAATGCAGGTAAAGCGTGAACGAAGTGCGCGCAATCTCTGAACAATTGTCACACGGTCTCGGGGTTGACGTCACCGACTTCTAACTCGCCACTCGTACTGTGCTGTCGAACCACCACCTCGGTGCGTTCACTTTTAGGAGGCAGTGCACGTGTTTGTAAACAAACTGAAAGTGTCAGTGGCCGCTGGTTTGCTGAGTGCCGCACTCGTCGGTGTCTCACTGTCGGGTGGTTCGGCTTCGGCGGCGACGAGTTGCAACACCGCGAAGTCGGCGGCGGCGTGCGGAGGAATGTCCGCCCTTATCAAGGCGGCCAAGAAGGAAGGCGTGCTCAATGTCATCACACTTCCCGCCAACTGGGCCAACTACGGCGCCATCATCTCGGACTTCTCGAAGAAGTACGGCATCAAGATCGTCTCAGAGAACCCCGACGGTTCTAGTCAGGACGAGATCAACGCCGTGGAACAGGACAAGGGCCGCTCGTCGGCCCCCGACGTTCTCGACGTCGGTACGAGCTACGCGACGAGCAACCTCAATCTCCTGGCGCCCTACAAGGTCGCCACGTGGAGTGACATTCCTGCGGCTCTGAAGGATCCCCAAGGTCGATGGTTCGACGACTACGGCGGGTACGTCTCGATTGGTTGTAACACCAAGATCGTGACCACGTGCCCGACGTCATTCGCCCAGTTGACGAATCCTCCCTACAAGAACGAAGTCGGTATCAACGGCGACCCCACCGAGGCGTCGGCGGCTTTCTCCGCGGTCTTCGCGGCGGCCTTGGCCAACGGTGGTTCGTTCGACAACATCCAGCCGGGTATCCAGTTCTTCGCCACGCTCAATAAGGACGGTAATTACGTTCCTGGTGGTAGCGCCGCGACCGCGGAATCGGGCACCACGCCGATTCTTATCTGGTGGGACTACCTGCAGGACTCGATCAAGCAGGCACTGCCGACCTGGACCGTGAACATCCCCACGGACGCCAGCTACGCCGCGTACTACAGCCAAGCGATCAGCGCCACGGCGCCGCACCCGGCGGCCGCCCGCCTGTGGGAGGAGTACCTCTACTCGACCACGGGACAGAACCTTTGGCTCCAGGGCAACGCGCGTCCCGTCGAATTACCGACGTTGGTCAAGAACGGTACTGTCAACAAGACGTGGCTCGCCGAGTTGCCCGCGGCGCCCGCGGGTACCGTCACCTACCCAACCTTGGCGCAGTTAGCGACCGCGAAGAACACGGTCGCCGCGAACTGGGCTTCGGCGATCTCGGGTAGCTAGCCGGGTCAACCTGTGAAGATCCCTTCCCCCCTGTCCGACGGCACCTCCACTCCCTCGGGTGTCGACGACAAGGACCGAGGCGGTCGCCACATCACGGGGACACTGGTGCGTTCACTTCGCACCAGTGTCCCCGTGCTCCCTTTTCTCGCGTACATCACGCTCGGTCTTTTGGTGCCCACGCTCGTCATCATCAACCTGGCCTTTCGTTCCGACCGCGGAGCACTCACCCTGTCGAACATCAGCACGATCGTTCACGGAGGTGAGTACCTCACGGGCTTCGAGAACAGCATCAAGTTGGCCCTCGCGACGTCGATCATTCCCGCCGTCCTCGGCACGATGCTCGCGTACGCCATTGCCCAATCGAGATTCGAGTTCTTGAAGCGCCTCGTCGCCACTGCGTCGGGCGTACTGGCGAACTTCGGAGGTGTGAACCTCGCGTTCATGTTCGTCGCGACGTTCGGCGCGAACGCCATCGTCACGTCGTGGCTCGCTCGCCTCGGCCTCAACCCGTGGTCGCACGGGTTCGATCTCTACAAATTGTGGGGCGTGGCGTTCGTGTACTTCTACTTCCAGGTGCCCCTTATGGTGCTCATCATCACGCCCGCGCTCAACGGGTTACGCCCAGCTTGGCGAGAAGCTGCGGAAAACCTTGGGGCGTCACGATGGCGCTACTGGCGACACGTCGGCGTCCCGGTACTGATGCCGTCGGTGCTGGGCAGCACCTTCTTGTTGTTCGGCAGTGGCCTCTCCGCCTACGCCACCACTGAGGCCTTGACTGGCGGCACGATTGCGATCACGCCCATCCAAATCGGTGCGTATCTGCAAGGCAACGTCATCTCGGGCGAAGAGCACATTGGCTACGCGCTGGGATTTGGCATGATCGTGCTACTGCTCATCTCGATTCTCGGATACGTCCTTTTACGCGCGAGGTCGTCGAAATGGCTTCAGTAGTCGCCGACAACATCGTGGACTTCGAGTTGCCAATGGTGCCGCTCGATCTCACGAAGCGTCGCCGCATTCATTGGGGTCGGGGCCTGATACTTTGGCTCGCCGCGGCGTACTTCATCATCCCTATCTACGCCGCGCTGAAGTTCTCGCTACAGGACATCAGCGGCAAGTTCTCGTTGTCGCCGATCACCGCGATTCCGAGCCAACCGGGCTTGGCCGCCGCCTTCTTCCTCTCGATGCGGCTCGCCTTCGTGACCTTGGCGATCGTGTTGTTCTTGATGGTTCCCACGATGATCTACGTGCACATGAAGATGCCGCGGTTTCGTCGTTTCATGGAAGTGGTGACGATCCTGCCCATCGTCATCCCTCCCATCGTGCTCATTCTGGGCGTCTTGGAAGCGGCGCCACTCTGGCTCAAGTCGTCGCCCTACTTGCTTTCACTGGTGTACGTCGTGCTCGCCATGCCTTTCGTCTATCGTTCGCTCGACTCGGGTCTTGGCGCACTCGACGTGAAGACGCTCGTCGAAGCGGCGCGCTCGCTGGGTTCGGGCTGGATCTCGACCATATGGCGCGTGCTCGTCCCCAACCTTCGCTCGGCGCTGTTGTCCGCGACGGTGCTCACGCTGGCGCTCGTGCTGGGCGAGTTCACGATGGCCAGTCTCGACCTTTGGGAGACCCTGCCGGTGTGGATCGTCGACTTCGATCAGACCAACGCCCACATCTCGACGGCGGTCGCCATGCTGTCCCTTCTCGGTACGTGGGCACTGCTCACGTTGATCGTGTCCATAGACCGTTCGAATTCCCGTCGACGAAGGAGGATCCGCGCCTCATGATTCTTGAAAGCCATACCACCCAGCCGACGCCGATCGTCGAGGCGAGCGGTTCGGGCGCTCCGGTCCTGCTCAACGACTTGGTTCGTCAATTCGGCGCGACTCGAGCGTTGGACGGTTTCTCGCTCACCATCGCCCCGGGTGAATTCGTGGCGTTGCTCGGACCTTCGGGTTGCGGTAAGACGACGGCCCTGCGGGTCCTGGCGGGATTCGAGCAGCCCGACAGTGGCTCGGTGCACGTGCACGGCCAGGACGTCTCTGGGGTGCCCGCGCAGCGTCGCGACATGGGAATGGTGTTTCAGAGTTACTCGCTCTTTCCCAATATGAGTGCTCGCGACAACGTGGCGTTCGGACTGCAGTTGCGCCGCCAGCGTACGGGTGCGCGACGAGCCCGAGCGGGTGAACTGCTCGAACTCGTCGGCCTGAGTGAGCACGCGTCGAAGTATCCTCACCAATTGTCGGGAGGCCAGCAACAGCGCGTGGCCCTCGCGCGAGCCCTCGCGATCGAACCCCAGGTGCTGTTGCTCGACGAACCCTTGTCGGCGCTGGACGCCAAGGTGCGCGCGGAATTGCGCGATCAGATCCGCGAGCTCCAGCAGCGTCTCGCGATCACGACGTTGTTCGTCACTCACGACCAGGAAGAGGCACTCTCGATGGCTGACCGGGTGTGCGTGATGTCGCGCGGTCGCGCCGAACAAGTGGCCGAGCCTTCAGTCCTCTACGCCAAGCCGGCGACCGCGTTCGTCGCCGAGTTTGTCGGCGTGTCGAGTCGGGTCCCGGTCACGCGGCTAAAGGACGGTGTACAACTCTTTGGCGCGCGCGCCAAGATACGCGGTGACGTGGAGTCACTGGCGGGCTCGGACATCGACGCGCTGCTTCGTCCCGAAGACGTGTCGGCGAAGGTCGCGAGCGACGGGCTGGGTATCGTGAATCACCGGAGTTTCCTTGGCGCGACGACTCGACTTGGCGTGGAGCTCGGAGGCGTCTCGGTAAAAGTGGACGTGAGGAGTAGTGACGCCGAGCTCTTCGAATTGGGCACCCGGGTCGACCTCGCACTGAGCTCACGAGACGTGCTGGTCACCGAGCGGAAGAAAGACGCGTAAGCAACTGCTCGTAGTCGCGTAAATTCCCGGAATCGAGGCCTTCGACCTTGGCGTCCTCGTCCCAGGATCGAAGGGCGAGTGCGCTCTGGAAACCAGGGTGCTCTTCGAAGCGTTTGGCCACGTCGGGGCTGAGCAGTCCGCCTTGGGCTTGCAGCGAGGCGCGCGAGGTCGCAGAGAGTGTCGCGTAGTAGTCGGGGTCAACGGTGCAACGCCAACGTTTGGCCATGACGTGCAGAGCGACCGGTCGGGCCACCTCCGGGCCGAAGATCGGCGAGAGTACTCGTGCTCCCAGGCTTTCGTGACTGTCGTCGTCCATCTCGATGTCGAAGCGATGCTCGTTCTGCAGGTCGGCGAGGAGATGGCCTACGTCGTGTAGCAGGGCCGCGGCGATCATGGCCTCGGGCGCGCCATCCTTCTTCGCGAGAGCGGCGCATTGGAGGGCGTGCTCGGTTTGGCTGATCGCTTCGCCGTACTTTCCGTCCCCCTTCTCTTCGTAGAGGCTGAGGAGTTCTTCAACTGTGTAGGAATGCTTCACGCGGGTCCACTTCCACTGCCGTACATCGTGTCTACTTTCTGTAGGGTAGGCGCGAATTCTCTGGACCCTGGGTGAAAAAGAACACCGGATCGCGATTCTTACCATCTTCTAAGACACCGACAGGCTGATCACGGGGCCGTGGAGCGGGACTCTAGCGATTCCGAGGGGCCACGGCGCTTGCGCTGCGCTGAGGGCACGTCTAGACAAAGTCACGCGAGCATCTGATGCCACGTCGGGCCCGCGTCAGTTGAGACGACGAGTAAGGACCGTGACGAAGAGAACTGACTTCGTCGAGCAATCCTTCATCTCTTCGTTGCCTTGAATCTACGAACTAACGGCACCATTCAGCGACCAACGGGACCAGACGTCACGCTGACACTGGTGACGCCAGCTACCTGGTTATCTGACTATCTGGCGGAGGAGGTGGGATTTGAACCCACGGAAGGTTTCCCTTCACACGATTTCCAATCGTGCCGATTCGGCCGCTCTCGCACTCCTCCTGGTTTGTTACTGGTGCTTGGAAATGGATACCGGGTTGCAAGGCTACCCGAGCCTGGCCCGGTCCCGGTCCGGTAGCCTCGGTAACGCCGAGGTCCACAGCGGTGGTCGGGTCCCGTGCGACGACCGTTCGTGAACCGAGTCAGGGGTGGAAGCCAGCAGCTCTCAGCGGGTTGTGTCGGGTGCCACGGATCGCCTGACCACTGCTTTGGACCTCGGCACCTGACAGCACCCCGTTAGCATCGGAGCATGGCCGAAGCGACAACCGTACCCAGTTCCACCGACGGCGTCACCTCGCTCTATCGTCGTTTTCGACCAACTCGATTCGCGGAGATCCGTGGTCAGGACCACGTCGTGCGCGCACTCCAAGGGGCGGTCAAGAACGATCGGATCTCGCACGCGTACCTCTTCTCGGGACCGCGCGGCACGGGCAAGACGACCGCGGCGCGGGTCCTCGCCAAGGCCCTCAACTGCGAAAATCCCCAGGACGGGGACGCGTGTTGTGAGTGCGCGAGTTGTCTCGCCATCGCCCGAGGTTCTTCGCTTGACGTCATCGAGCTCGACGCCGCGTCCAATAATGGCGTCGACGATATCCGAGAGATAACGGCGGGAGCCTGGCACGGGACCCCGGGACGTTGGAAGGTTTACATCTTCGACGAGGTTCACCAGCTTTCCAAGGCCGCCTCGGCGGCGTTACTCAAGACCCTCGAGGAGCCACCCTCACACGTGGTCTTCGTCCTCGCCACGACCGATCCCCACAAGGTGTTGCCGACCATCCGTTCGCGTACCCAACACCTCGAATTTCGCCTCATCGCCGGTGACACGCTGAACGCTCTGCTCCACGACGTTCAGGTCGCCGCGGGCATGGACGCCGACGACGCCACGATCGAGACGGCCGTTCGACTCGCCCGTGGATCGGCTCGCGACGCTCTAAGCGCACTCGACCAACTCGTGGCGACCGGTTCGCCGACCCAGACCCAGCCTCAGTTCGACGGACTGTTTCGCGCACTGGTCGACGAGGACGCCGTCCAGGCGCTCAAATCGCTCGCGCTCCTTCGCCAGGGGGGCTGGGACGCCGAGCAACTGGCCGAGAGTTTCGCGGGCGAGGTCCGCCAGGTGTTCCTGCTCCAAGTCGCACCCGAGGTCGCTGACGCGGTCGACGCCGACCGCACCCGGCTTCTCGAATGGGGCTCTCAGTTGGGACTTGCTCGAACGGTCCGGGTACTCGAGACCATTGGGCGGGCCATGCGAGAGATGAAGAGCGCGCCCGAGAAGATCGTCATCCTCGAGGTGGCGCTCGTGCGTCTGATCAAACCCGAACTCGACGCGTCGATTGACGCCCTTGGTGAACGGGTGACGAAGCTCGAACGAGGCGTGCGGGCCCCGGTACCCGAGGCGCCTCGCGCTGCACCACTTCGACCGATTGGCTCGACTTCGACCACCGCACGCTCGACGACCGCCAGCGATGCCGAGTCACCGCGTCCGTCAAGCGTCGATGAACCCAAAGTCGAAACAGCGGCGCCCTCGGTTCTCGCGGTGCCCGGTGAAGTGCTCGAGTTCGAGGATGTTCGCGATCGTTTCATTCATCGAGTCGTCCCACGCACGTCACGTGCCGCGCAGTTGCTGTTGAAGGCCGCGCAAGTCCGATCTTTGGAGGGACAGCTTCTCACGATTGCACTGGCCAGTGAGGAGATGCGCCAGAACACCGAGATGATCGCGCAGGGACTGCGCGGTGCGCTCGATCACGAGTTCAAGTGCGTACTCACGATTGTGTGGGTCGTGGATCCGTCGCTCGCGAGTGCGCCTCTGACGAGTGTGCCGCGTCCGAAGAAGCAGCCCGTCGTCGAGGTCGTCGACGAGGTCTACTCGCCCGACGAGTCCGTGGTCGTTGTCACGTCGGCCGCGGACCACTTGATCACCGAGATGTTCCCTGGTGCCGAGGAAGTCCGTTGAACTACCCGCCTCCGCTGCAGGCCGTCGTGGACGAGTTGGGTCGATTCCCCGGCGTTGGCCCCAAGTCCGCTCAGCGGATCGCGTTCTGGTTAATGCGCCAGCCGAATGAGGACGTCGCCCGTCTCGCCCAGTCGTTGGAGGACATGAAGACCAAGCTCTCGTTTTGCGAACGGTGCTGCAATATCGCCGAGGCTGGTGGTCTCTGTCCGATCTGCTCGGACGACCGTCGCGACCAGACGACGATCTGTGTCGTGGAGAGCCCGCCCGACGTACTCGCCGTCGAGCGTTCGGGGGCATTTCACGGCACGTATCACGTGCTGCACGGTGTGCTCAACCCCCTCGAGGGCGTGACGCCCGACCGACTGCGAATACAAGAGCTCGTGAGAAGGCTGAATGGTCCGGTAAAGGAAGTGATCCTCTGTTTCAACTCGAATCTCGAGGGTGACGCCACGGCCATGTACCTGAGTCGGCTGCTTCAGGTTCCGGGACTCGTCGTGTCCCAGCCGGCGAGCGGTCTTCCCGTGGGTGGTGACCTCGAGTTTGCCGACGACCTGACACTCGGGCGAGCGATCGACGGGCGTCGAATCCTCGCCGACTAGGCGAAACGTGCCACGCAGAGCACGCCGACCACGAGGCTGTAGATCCCAAAGGGCACCAGAGTCCTCGTCGTGAACCACTTGGTGAGAAATCGAACCGCCCCGTAGGCGGCCACCATCGCGCACAGCGCACCGACCAGTGTCTGCGAACGCACGCCGTCGCCGAGTGAACCCATGAGCGATGGGAGTTTGTAGAGTCCCGCCATCAAGATCACCGGTGTTGCGAGCAGGAACGCGAAGTTGGCCGATTCCTCGTGGTCAAGTCCCACCATCAGTCCAGTCACCATGGTCACGCCGCTTCGCGAGATCCCGGCGAAGAGTGCGAGGATCTGGGACGAACCGATGACCAGCGCGTTTAACGGCTTGATCGACGCGATGCGCTTGAATCGAGCGTGACGTCCGACGTTGCGTCGGAGTCGTTCGCCCGCGAGCAAGATGACGCCATTGATGCAGAGGAACGCCGCCGCCGCGAGAGGCTTGTCGAAGAGCACGCGGAGTTTACGTTCGAGTAGGACCCCGGCGATACCGACCGGCACGCTGCCGAGGGCGAGTATGAACAGGAGTCGATAATTCGGATTGATCTGGGGACTGCTGAGGCGCCAAAGCGAACTCACGCCGTTGTGGGGCACGTCTCGTAGTTGACGCCCGAGTCCGCGCACGAGCGCGAACCACGTGGCGCGGTAGTAGACGAGCAGCCCGAGTGCCGTGCCGACGTGCAGCCCCACGAGAAAGACGAGAAAGAAGGATTGGCTCTGGGATTGGCTGTTTACCAGGTTGTGCCAGCCGAGCAGGGCCGGCACGAGTACGCCGTGACCAAGACTCGACACGGGAAAGAGTTCCGTGATGCCCTGGATGAGGCCCATGACCACGGCTTGGAAGTACGTCAGCGAAGCGTGCATGTCCCAACGCTAAACGAGCGCCACCCCCCGCTGCTGTCGGTCAGACTGGAGTCGTGCGCTATCTCACGATCGTTCGACACTGCAAAGCGACCCCCGCGAAGCCAGGCGGATCGGACTACGAGCGAACGTTGAGTGAACGGGGCGTGCGACAATGTGAACAACTCCGCTCGTGGGCGTTGGACCCCGGGGCCCTGGGTCAGTTCGGGCCGACGACGGCGCTTGTGAGCGGGGCCGCTCGTACGCGAGAGACATTCTCGCGGGCCTTCGACGGCACGCCTTTTGTCGTTGAGTGCCACTTCAGTGACCTTATTTACAACGGGACGCGAGAGGTCTCCGCCGAAGACTTGCTGATCGACCTCGCCTCGATCGACCCCGTGCGGACCTCGCTGTTGGTCGTGGCGCATAATCCGTCGGTCCACGAACTGCTCGTCAGCCTCGCTGTCAAGACTCCGAAATCGGTTCTTCGTGATGGCTACCCGCTCGGGGGCGCCTTCGTGCTGGCCCTGGGCGAGAGCGAGCAGGTCGGCCTTGGTCGCTACGACCTCGTCGAGCGCTACGTGCCCGACTAGAGGGTACGAAGTATGGCGGCGTCCCCTTGGCCGCCGCCGCCGCACAAGGCGACCGCGGCCGTGCCACCACCGCGACGACGAAGTTCGAACAGTGCCGTGAGCGCGACGCGGGTGCCCGACATGCCCACCGGGTGGCCGAGGGCGATCGCGCCGCCGTTCACGTTGACCTTGTTCTCGTCGATGCCGAGTTCGTCCACGGACGACAAGCCCACCGCGGCGAAGGCTTCGTTGATCTCGAAGAGGTCGATCGCCTTGACGTCCAAGCCCGCCTTGGCGGCCGCCTTTTGAATGGCGTGTGACGGCTGGTTGAGCAGTGACGCGTCGGGTCCCGCGACTTGTCCGTAGCTGACGAGCTCACCGATTGGGGTGAGGCCGAGGTCCTTGGCGCGCTGCTCGGACATCACGAGGACTGCGGCGCCACCGTCGGAGATCTGGGACGCGTTGCCCGCGGTGATGGTGCCGTCCTTATCGAAGGCGGGGCGCAACTGACCCAGGGACTCGGCGGTCGTCTCGGCGCGCACGCCCTCGTCGGTGTCGACGATGATCGGGTCACCCTTTCGCTGGGGAATCGCCACGCCGACGATCTCCTCGGCGAACTTTCCCGAAGCCATGGCGGCGGCGGCCAACTGATGGCTACGTGCGGAGAACTCGTCTTGGCGAGCCCGCGTGATCCGTCCGTCGTTGTAGCGCTCGGTCGCCAGGCCCATCGCGCACTGGTCGAAGGCGCAGGTCAGTCCGTCGAACATCATGGAGTCGACGACCTTCTGGTCACCGATTCGGTAGCCCGCGCGAGCTCCGGGCAGGAGATACGGGGCGTTGGTCATGGACTCCATGCCACCGGCGACGATGATCTCGGCTTCGCCGGTTTGGATCATGAGGTCCGCGAGGTAGATGGTCTGAAGTCCTGACAGGCAGACCTTGTTGATGGTCGTGGCGTTCACGCTCATGGGTACGCCACCCTTGACGGCCGCCTGGCGGGCCGTGATCTGTCCTTGACCGGCCTGGATGACCTGGCCCATGAGAACGACGTCGATTGTGGCGGGGTCGACCCCGGTCTTGTCGAGGATGCTCTTGATAGCGGCGCCGCCCAGGTCCATGGCACTCAACGAGGCGAACGCCCCCGAAAGTTTTCCAATGGCGGTGCGGCTGGCTGCGACGATGACACTGCGCGACATGTTGCTCCTCTAGTTCTGGAAGTCGACAAGACGTTAGACGAAGTTACCCACCAGTAGCGGCGAGGGGTACGCCACTGCGAACCGACTGACCAATGTTTATCGTTTTCCCCTTGAGAGTTGATGTCTTTGTCCGTTGCGAGTTCGTGACAGTGAGGCGGGTAATCAGGTTGATCGAAGCCGACGGTTGGGTCCAAGTGCGCCAGAAAGGGAGTCATCGTCATTTCAAACATCCGACAAAGGTGGGGCTCGTCAAGTCGCGGGAAACCTCGGACGAGAATTGCCACCCAAGACCCTGCGAAGCATAGTGAAACGAGCCGGAATTTGAAAGGGGAATTGGATGACTGAGTACACGATCATCATTGAAGACGCCGGCTCGAATTTTGCCGCGTACGCTCCGGACGTCCCCGGCTGTGTCGCCACTGCGAAGACTTTCGAAGAAACCAGAACGTTGATGGAAGAGGCACTCGAACTCCACATCGAAATGCTCCGTGAGATGGGTGAAGAAATTCCAGAACCAAACTCTCAAGCGGCAACTTTTCGCGTAGCGTCGTAAGGCATTACGATTCGCTCGGTTTGGAAAGAAGACCTCTTCCAATGGAACCTCGGTAGAAGAGGGTCAAAACGACTCTCAAGGATGCGTCGCGCACGTTCCTAGTTCGAGTCTGGCCTTATCCTACGTGGCTTAGAGTTTCAAAGTGAGCGAAAATGATCTCACTGACAACTATCGTAGGTTGCCTACTTCGGAGTTTGCGTTTCCTGGCCCACTCCGTGATCGTTTGGTGACGGCCATCCTCGAAGGTCGAAAGGTGACCACCACGTCACTGGCTTTGGAGTACGACATCGGACGTGAGCCGCTGCCGTACGAAGGTCAGCGCTCCGTGGTGGTCGACTCCAAGAATGAGCCCGTGTGCGTGATCGAGACGGTGGAAGTTCACGTCGTTCCACTTGGTGAAGTCGGCTACGAACATGTAGTGGATGAAGGTGAAGGGCACGCAACGATTTCAGCATGGCGAGCGGGTCACGAACGCTACTGGCAGAGTGAAGAAATGATTAATTCGCTCGGCAATTCAAGAATATTTCTCGACGATACGACGCTTGTGGTCTTGGAGCGCTTTCGGGTAATCAAGCGGCTTCGCTCGAGCGTTGATTAATTCCTATGTTTCTGTGGCGTCGAGTGAAGCAAAGGCTCGAGAGTCCATAAGAGAAGTTGAATTTCACGATTGATCGCAGTGAGCTTCATTGAACGGTCCGAATTCACTTTTATCATCCACCAGTAGACAAAGGTCTGTCGAGATTCCCGGGCTCGACGGTTCTCAGGCTCGGGAGCGCCTTTGTCGAAGATCCCTGAGTGCTCCCACTAGTCTCGCCTCCATGAGTGAGATTCTTGACGCAGTGCGAAATGGCGCCTCGGGCGAGACCCTGGCGAACATCCCCCTTCCCGTCAGCACCCGCGCGGTCTTCGTGCTGCGCGACGAGCAAGGCATGTTCGAGGGGATGGCGAGCAAGGACAAGGATCCTCGGCGCAGTCTGCACGTCGATGAGGTTGCCGTTCCCGAACTCGCGCCCGATGAGGTGTACCTGGCGGTGATGGCGTCATCGATCAACTTCAACACCGTGTGGACCAGCATCTTCGAGCCACTCTCGACCTTTGGTTTTCTCGACCGCCTGGCCAAGGAGTCGTTCTGGGGCCAGCGTCACGCCCTGCCCTACCACGTGGTCGGTTCTGACGCGGCGGGCGTGATCTTGCGGACCGGGTCGGCGGTGCGCAATTGGAAGGTGGGCGACGAGGTCACCGTGCACTGCAACTACGTCGACGACCAGGACCCCACTAGCCACGACGACTCGATGCTCTCGTCGAACCAGCGCATCTGGGGCTTCGAGACTAATTTCGGGGGGCTCGCCGACATCGCGGTCGTCAAGGCGAACCAGCTCATGCCCAAACCCACGCACCTCTCCTGGGAGGAGGCGGCGGTCAACGCCCTGTGCAACTCCACTTCGTATCGAATGCTCGTCTCGCACAACGGGGCTCCGGTCACCCAGGGCGACAAGGTGCTGATCTGGGGTGCTTCGGGTGGCATCGGTTCCTTCGCCGTCCAGCACGTGATCAATTCAGGTGGTACGCCCATTGGCGTGGTGTCCAGCGCGGCCAAAGCAGACACCCTGCGCGAGCTTGGCTGTGAATACGTGATCAACCGCGAGGAGAAGCAGTATCAATTCTGGAAAGACCCGCACACCCAAGACGAGTCCGAGTGGCGCCGATTGGGCAAGGACGTCCGCGCCCTGGTGGGTGAAGACCCCGACATCGTCTTCGAACACCCGGGACGCTCGACCATGGGCGCGAGCGTCTTCGTCGCCAAGCGAGGCGGCACCATAGTCACGTGCGCGGCGACGAGTGGCTACATGATCGAATACGACAACCGTCACCTCTGGATGAAACTCAAGACCATCAAGGGTTCGCACTTCTCGAACTACCGGGAGGCCTGGGCGGCCAATCAGACCATCATCGACGGCAAGGTGGTCCCCCCACTCTCGGCGGTGTTCGCCCTCGAGGACGTGGGCGAGGCGGCCTACGAGGTGCACCGCAACCGTCACGAGGGGAAGATCGGCGTGCTCTGTGTCGCCCCTCGTGAAGGGTTGGGAATCACCAACCCGGAACTTCGTGCCAAAGTGGGAGAGAAGCGCCTGACGATCTTTCGCCGGCACGACAAGGAGTTGTAATGGAACCACTGCTGAGTGAAATAGATCACGTCGCGATCGCGGTCAACGACCTCGACGCCGCCGTTACCTGGTACGAAGACGTCTTCGGGGCGAGCGTCGTACACCGCGAGGTCGTCGACTCCGACGGCGTGTCCGAGGCTCTGATCAAGGTCGCCGATTCGTACATCCAGTTGCTCACCCCTACGCGCCCCGACTCCCCGGTGGCGAAATATCTCGAGAAGAAGGGCGAGGGCCTGCACCACGTGGGCTACCGAGTCACTGATTGTGAGGCCGCGCTCGCGTCGCTTCGTGGCGCGGGCGCGCGACTGATCGATGAAGTGCCTCGGCCCGGTTCGCGCGGCACGATGGTCGCGTTCGTGCACCCCAAGACCGCTTTTGGCACGCTGATCGAACTTGTCCAGGACACGCACTAGGCCACCTTCTTACGCGCGAGTAACCAAGCGGTGAATAAAAATTCCTACTTCGTAGTAACGCCGGAGAACTAGCCGAGATTCATCGACTGTTCACACGAAGGTGACGTTTGGCTTTCGCGCAGTCGAACCGGCGTGGGTAGCCTTGCCATTATGGAGCACACAATGGCGGACCGGTTGGCCGAGCTCGAAGCTCGAAAAGCGGAGGCCCGCGTTGCGGGTGGTGAAAAAGCCATCGAACGACAGAAACAGAACGGTCGCATGACCGCGCGCGAGCGCATTGAGTATCTACTTGACGAGGAGTCATTCCAGGAACTGGACATGTTGAACCGTCACGGTGCTTCGGGAATGGGCTTAGAGGAGCATCGTCCTTACACCGACGGCGTTATCACCGGGTTCGGCAAGATCGACGGTCGCAAGGTGGCGGTGTACTCCCAGGACTTCACCGTCTTCGGCGGTGCACTGGGCGAGACCCACGGCACGAAGATCCACAAGATCATGGACCTCGCCACGACCATGGGGCTGCCCATCATCGGGCTGAACGACGGCGCGGGAGCGCGAATCCAAGAGGGCGTAGCGGGTCTGCACGCCTACGGTGGCATCTTTCGTCGTAACGCCATGGCTTCGGGCGTCGTGCCCCAGATCTCGGTGATCCTGGGGCCCTGCGCCGGCGGGGCGGTCTACTCACCGGCGCTGACCGACTTCATCTTTATGGTCCAAGGTTCGAGTCACATGTTCATCACCGGACCCGACGTCGTCAAGACCGTGACCGGTGAGGACGTGACCCTCGAAGAGTTGGGCGGAGCGCTCACCCACGCCACCAAGTCGGGTGTGGCCAACTTCGTCATGCCCGATGAGAAGAGCGTGCTCGACGAGGTCCGCTACCTTCTCTCGTTCCTTCCGTCAAACAACATGGAGGAGCCACCTCGTATCCTCACCGGCGACGCCGGGGACCGACTCTGCCCCGAGCTGCGCGACCTGTTGCCCACGTCGCCCAACCAGCCCTACGACATGAAGAAGGTCATCGCGGCGGTGGTCGACGGTGGGGACTACATGGAAGTGCACTCGACGTACGCCCAGCAGATCACGTGTGGCTTTGCGCGAATCGATGGCCATACCATCGGCATCGTCTCGAACCAACCGCAGATCCTCGCCGGCGTCCTCGACATTGAGTCCAGCGAGAAGGCCGCGCGGTTCGTGCGCACGTGTGACGCCTTTAACGTACCCATCGTCACCTTCGTCGACGTGCCGGGTTTCATGCCCGGCACCGACCAGGAGTTCGGCGGCATCATCCGTCACGGTGCGAAGTTGCTCTACGCCTTCTGTGAAGCAACCGTGCCTCGCATCTCGATCATCACGCGCAAGGCCTACGGCGGCGCCTACGTGGTCATGAACTCCAAGTCCATCGGCGCGGACCTCGCCTTCGCGTGGCCCACCGCCGAGATCGCGGTCATGGGGGCCTCGGGTGCGGTGGAGATCGTGCATCGTCGCGACCTGACGAACTCGGACAATCCCGACGTGCTGCGCAAGGAGTTGGTCGAGGAGTACGAGGAGCGCTACTCCAACCCGTATCTGGCGGCCGAGCGCGGCTTCATCGACGACGTGATCGACCCCGCCGAGACTCGCCGCATCATCGCCAAGTCGCTCGACATCCTGCGCGGCAAGCGTGAGGAACTTCCCAAGCGCAAGCACGGGAACGTGCCGCTGTGAACTACGGACTGCGCCCGCGCCCGCAGTTGCCCCCCGACGAGATGGCGGCCCTGGTCGTCGCAGCCGAGGAGCTCTTGAAGAGTCAGGCGCAGATCGTCGCCGACGCGCCGCCGAGTTGGCGTTTTTCGGGACGGTGGTTCAACGCCGGTCCATACGCGTATCGACGTCCCTACCGGGTCGTGGACGTCTAGTCCTCCACGAGCGCCAAGAGGTCGCTCATGATCGAGCTCAGCGAGAAGTCCTTGGGCGTGTAGACCGCGGCGACGCCCAACTCCCTCAAGTGAACGGCGTCCTCGTCGGGCACGATGCCGCCGACGACGACCTTCGCGTCCACGCCCGCCTCGGCAAGTCCCTCGAGCACGCGTGGCACCAGCGCGAGGTGCGAACCCGACAGGATCGAGATGCCCACGATGTCGACGTCTTCGTCGCGCGCGGCGACGACGATCTCCTCGGGTGAGAGACGTATCCCCTGATAGACGACCTCGAATCCGGCGTCGCGCGCGGCGACCGCGATCTGTTCGGCACCGTTGGAGTGCCCGTCCAGCCCTGGTTTGGCGACGAGCAATTTTGGCGGTGTGCCCCGTTTGTCGTGCACGGCCCGCGATCGTTCGACGAGTGCGGCGAACACGTCGCCTCGTGACCCGACCCCCGTGCGCACGCCCGTCGGAGCGCGGTACTCGCCAAAGACCTCGCGAAGCACCGACGCCCATTCGCCGGTCGTGCCCCCCGCTTTGGCCAGGGCGATCGTTGGCACCATGATGTTGTCCTCGGCGGACGTGCCCGCGGCGACGCGGGCGAGTTCGTCGAGCGCTGCGCGAACCACGACGTCGTCACGATTGGCGCGCCACTTGCCGACGTCGTCGACCAGTTCGCGTTCGACATCGGGATCGACGGTCAAGATCGTCGCGAGCGACGTGCCACTCGTGAGTGGCGATTCCGTGGTCTCGGTGAACCGGTTGACGCCCACCACGACTTGTTCACCCGATTCGATGCGTACGACGCGTTCGGCCTGGCTCGCCACGAGGCGGCTCTTCAGTTCGTCGATCGCGGCGAAGGCACCGCCGAGTGCCAGCACGTCGTCGAGTTCGACCTGAGCGGCCAGCGTGAGTTCGCGGACCTTGGCGTCCATGACTTGGGATCCGGCGAAGATGTCGGGATACTCGAGTAGGTCGCTCTCGTAGGCGAGGACCTGCTGCATACGAAGGCTCCACTGCTGGTCCCAGGGTCGGGGCAAGCCAAGTGCCTCGTTCCACGCAGGTAACTGGATCGCTCGTGCACGCGCGTCAGCCGACAAGGTCAGTCCGAGCATCTCGAGCACGATGCGCTGGACGTTGTTCTCGGGTTGCTGTTCAGTGAGTCCGAGTGAATTGACCTGCACGCCGTAGCGAAAGCGGCGAAGCGACGGGTCCTGCACGCCGTAACGGGTACGACAGATCTCGTCCCACATCGCGGTGAACGTACGCATCTTGGCGATCTCCTCGATGAAACGCACGCCGCCGTTCACGAAGAACGAGATGCGTCCGACGACGCTGGGCATCTGGCTCTTCTCGACCTTTCCCGAGTCGCGTACCGCGTCGAGCACGTCGATCGCGGTGGCGAGCGCGTAAGCGATCTCCTGGACCGGGGTCGCACCCGCTTCTTGGAGGTGGTAACTACAGACGTTGATGGGATTCCACTTTGGCACGTGGTGTATGGCGAACGCGATCATGTCCACGATGAGTCGTCGTGATGGTTCGGGTGCGTAGATGTACGTGCCTCGGCTGAGGTACTCCTTGACGATGTCGTTCTGCACCGTGCCGGAGAGCTCTGCGTAGTCGACACCCTGTTCGTCCGCCAGAGCGAGGTAGAGACCCCAGAGCCAGGCCGCGGTGGCGTTGATCGTCATCGAGGTATTCATCTCGGCGAGCGGAATGCCGTCGAAGAGCTGGCGCATGTGTCCGAGGTGCGCTACGGGAACCCCGACCTTGCCCACTTCCCCCTGCGCTTCGCGGGCGTCGGGGTCGTAGCCCGTCTGGGTCGGCAGATCAAAGGCGATCGACAGACCGGTCTGACCCTTTTCGAGATTGCTGCGGTAGAGCTCGTTGGACTTCACGGCGGTGGAGTGGCCCGAGTAGGTCCGCATCACCCAAGGCTTCGAGCGCTCTGGCATGGTTCCTCTTTCTCGATCTACTTAGCGACGGTAGTCGTAGAAGCCCGTACCTGATTTACGTCCTAGTTGTCCCGCGCTCACCATGCGACGCAGTAACGGCACGGGCGCGAAATTAGGGTCAGCGAACTCTGCGTAGAGCGCTTCGAGGATGGCGAGGGAAGTATCCAGTCCGACCAGGTCGAGCAGGGCGAACGGTCCCATCGGAAAGCCGCAGCCGCCCTTCATGGCGACGTCGATGCCGTCCTTGCTCGCGACACCTTGTTCGAGTAGTCGAATCGCGTTGTTGAGGTAGGGGAAGAGAAGAGCATTTACGACGAAGCCCGCTTGGTCCTTTACCTCGACGGGCTCTTTACCGCAGGCCTGGGCGAATTCGATGACGGCCTGGATCGTCGAGTCGCTCGCGCACAACGGGCGAACGACCTCGACGAGTGACATCGCCGGAGCCGGATTGAAGAAGTGCACGCCACAGACCAACTCGGGTCGCGAGGTCTCCATCGCCAGTTCGATTACCGACAGGGTGGAGGTGTTGGTCGCGAGCACGGCCTGGTGGTTGACGGCGCGGTCCAGTTCATTGAAGAGAGCGCGCTTGACGTTGAGGTCCTCGACGACCGACTCGATAACCAGGTCGCAGTCGTGCAGATCGGCTATTGACGTCGTCGCGCTGACTCGTGCGCGCAGTTGGTCCGCTTCGTCGCGGGTTCGCTTTTCCTTCTCCACCTGCTTGGCGAGAGATTTTTCGAGTCCGGCGAGCATTGCGTCGGCGGTGGCTTGGGAGCGGGTGCGCACGAGCACCTGGGCCCCCGCCGCTGCCGCGACTTCGGCGATGCCGCTGCCCATGATGCCCGAACCAAGAACGCCAACTTTTTGAAAGGTCATGGTGCGAACATTACTGGCCAGTAAAAGTGGGGACGAAGTGCGAGACTTGAGAAGTGGAGCGTTCCCTGGTCGCCGTGGGTTCCCTCGGCGCGTTAGCGGGCTACCTCGGTGACAAATCCTTGTGCACTTTGGGCCCTGGAGCCGACGTGGTGGTGGTGCCGACCGCCGCAGCCTTTCGCGGCGCCGCGCAGGCGGCCGTCGAGGTCGCCACGTCCGTCGAGGGTTTGGACCTCGAACTCGAGGCGTTGATGGTGGTCGATCGAGTTTCCGCCGGGGAAAATCACTTCGCCACGCGCATCGTCGAAGCCTCGCTGGTGGTCTTGTGTGACGGCTCGGCCCTGCACGCGAGGTCGGTCTGGCGTGACACGCCGGTCGGTGAAGCGCTGGCGCGCGCGCGTTCACTGGTCGCCGTGGGTGCTTCGGCTTCGGTGCTCGGCGAAGTGATGATCGATCCGCGAGGTGGTGCCCCGACGACGGGACTCGGGCTCAGTGCGGGCGTGGCGTTCAGTGCGCCCGCGAATGTCGACCAACTCGCTCGCACCAGGTCGTTGCTCGGCGAGGAGACGGCCCTCGTGGTGCTCGGAGCTCGCGGTGTCGTGGCCTGCGAGAGCGGAGTGTGGCGAATCGTCGTCGATCAAGACGTGATCGTGAGTCGCGGCACCACATTGACGACGTTGTAAAGGTCGAGTTCAGGACTCGGTTATGGTGACCGACTCGATGACGACGCCTTCGCGAGGCTTACCCGACGACGTGCCCAAGTCATTTACTTTCGCGACGACGTCGAGTCCCTTCACAACTTTGCCGAACAGCGCGTAGAGCGGTGGAAGACGAACTCCGTCGGGTCCCGAGATGATGAAGAACTGTGAACCGTTGGTGTGAGGTCCGGCGTTGGCCATGGCGAGGCTGCCGACTTCGTAGCGCCCGGCCTTGGGCAACTCGTCGTCGAAACGGTAACCGGGTCCACCGGTACCGGTGCCGCCGGGGTCGCCACCCTGGAGCACGAAGCCGGGAATGATGCGATGAAAGATGACGCCGTCGTAGTAGTGGAAACGCGCGAGGTAGACAAAACTGTTCACCGTCACCGGGGCGGCCAGTGGGTCGAGCACGATCTCGAGCGTGCCGTGGGAGGTGACCATGGTCGCCGTGTACGTCTTGGCGGGATCGATGATCATGGGTGGCGCGGCGTCGAACTTCTGACGCTGTTCGCTCGAACCATCAGGGTTGGGGACTGGACTACTCATTATTTCCTCGTTTCGTGACGTGCTTCGATGAAGTACCAGGATTCGACATAGGCCGTGTTCGCGATTATTGGCGTTAGCTGACCTTTAACAGGTCGACCACGAAGACGAGCGTGTCGTTGGCGGAAATGCCACCGCCGGGGTTTTGGGAACCGTAGCCGAGCGAGGGCGGGATGATGAGCTCACGGCGTCCTCCGGCGCGCATGCCGACCATTCCCTCTTCCCATCCCTTGATGACGGTGTTCGCTCCCAGGACGAAACTGAAGGGCGAGCTCGTCCACGAAGACTGGATGACCTTATGAGTCGAATAGGTAGCGAGCACGTACTGGACTTCCAGGGTTCTTCCGTTGACTGCTTCGGCGCCGGTGCCCTTGAACAGGTCCTCGGCCTCGAGGACCTTGGGCGGCGCGGTGGTGGGCACGATGACGGTGGGTGCGACGCCTGTCTTGCCGGCGGGCGAAGGATCAGCGATCGAGGGAAAGCCTGTCACTGCGCTCTCGCCCGCAGTCGAACCGGCGGTCGTGGTGGTCGTGGCGACGGTGGTCGTCGTCGACGACGTCGTGCTTGAACCGGCCGTGGTCGTCGTGGTGGGTGCGGTCGTGGTCGTCGTGGCGCTCGCCGCGGCGGTCGTGGTCGTCGTCGAGGTGTTCGTGGACTTGCCGGCGAAGAGGTAGGCGCCGGTGAAGATCACCACGGCCGCCACGACGATCACGATTGCGGCGCGGCGGAAGTTCTTGCGCCGCTTCGCCTCGCGCTGCATCTGTTCGATCCTCGCGCGGCGAGCCGCTTTCTGACGTTGACGTTTGGAAGTAGCCATGGGCGCGACTTTACTAGGCCATGGCAAGGGCCTTGTTGCGCTCAAGTATTCTTGGTGCCTATGGCACTCGTGGTGCAAAAGTACGGAGGAACTTCGGTCGGTGACGCCGAACGTATTCGGGCCGTCGCCGATCACGTCGCGCGTACGCGCGAAGCGGGCAACGACGTCGTAGTCGTGGTCTCGGCGATGGGCAAGTTCACCGACGACCTCATCCGACTCGCCGATGACGTTTCGCCCACTCGACCCCCGCGTGAACTCGACATGTTGCTCACGGCGGGCGAGCGGATCTCGATGGCGCTCGTGAGCATGGCGCTTGGCGCTCGAGGCGTCGAGTCGGCTTCCTTCACCGGTTCCCAGGCCGGCATCATCACTGACACCGATCACACGCGAGCCAAGATCCTCGAGATGCGACCCGATCGCATTCGTGAGGCGCTGGACTCGGGACTCGTGCCCGTCGTCGCGGGCTTTCAAGGAGTATCGACCGAAAAGGACATCACCACGCTGGGTCGCGGTGGATCCGACGTCACCGCGGTGGCGCTGGCGGCGGCACTAAAGGCGGACGTATGTGAGATCTACACCGACGTGACCGGCGTCTTCTCGGCGGACCCGCGAGTGGTCGCCAAGGCTCGTCGACTGGCGAAGGTGTCCTTTGACGAGATGATGGAGATGGCGGCGACTGGAGGTCGCGTGCTGATGCTGCGTTCAGTCGAATTCGCCCGTCGTCACGGTGTGCCGCTGCACGTTCGATCAAGTTTCACCTGGGAACCAGGGACTTGGATTGTGGAGGAGGACCCCACTATGGAAGAAGCCGTCGTGTCGGCTATCACCGATGACAAGTCGGAGGCCAAGGTCACCGTCGGAGGCGTTCCCGACAAGCCGGGTATCGCCGCCAAATTGTTTCGTGAACTCGCGAACGCGGGCATCAACGTGGACATGATCGTCCAGAACACCGGCGCCAATGGCCTCACCGATATTTCCTTCACGGTCGCCAAGACGGACCTCGAAGCCGCGGGTGCGTGTTGCAATCAAGTCAAGCGTGAGATCGGCGCCGCCGAGGTCACCACGGACGACAGCATCGGTCGCGTGTCAATCGTGGGTGCGGGCATGAAGTCCAATCCCGGGGTCACCGCGCTCATGTTCGAGACGCTCTCCGAACACGGCATCAACATCGAGATGATCTCAACGAGTTCGATTCGCATCTCGTGCGTGATTCGTGCCGACAAGGTGAATGACGCCGTGCGTCATCTGCACACGGCGTTTGGACTTGACGCGGCGTAGTCCTAGACTCGATTCATGCGCGTAGCGATTATCGGGGCCTCGGGCCAAGTGGGAACGGTGATGCGGGCGATTCTGCGCGAGCGGAACTTCCCCGTTGATGAGATTCGATTCTTCGGCTCCTCACGTTCGGCGGGCCAAAAGCTCGACTGGAATGGTCAGTCCATCGAAATCGAAGACGCCGCGATCGCTGACTTCAGCGGCATCGACCTCGCGCTCGCGTCATCGGGTGCGACGTCCTCGAAGGTGCTCTCGCCGCGTCTCGCGAGTGCCGGTGCGATGGTGATCGACAACTCGTCGGCGTTTCGCATGGACCCTGACGTGCCTTTAGTGGTGCCCGAGGTCAACGCGCACGCGCTTCAGTCCATTCCCAAAGGGATCATCGCCAATCCCAATTGCACCACGATGGCGGCAATGCCAGTACTCAAGCCGCTGCACGTTGCCGCCGGTCTGCGATCGATGGTTGTCGCCACGTATCAGGCGGTGAGCGGGTCGGGTCGCGAGGGCGTCGACGAGCTCGCCTCGCAACTCGAAGCGTTGCGCGACGTCGACGTGCGTGTGCTGACCTTTGACGGCACGGCTTTTCCGATCGACTTGGGAGTGAAGTTTCCCGCCACCATTGCCTATAACGTGGTGCCGCTCGCCGGTTCCATCGTCGACGATGGTTCTCTTGAAACGGGTGAGGAGCAGAAACTGCGCGACGAGAGCCGCAAGATCCTCGAGATCCCCGGACTTCTCGTCGACGGCACGTGCGTACGCGTACCGGTCTTCACTGGGCATTCCCTGTCGATCACGGCCAGCTTCGAGCGACCGCTCTCACCCGAGGAGGCGACGAAGATCCTGCTCGACGCACCTGGTGTGGTGGTCGACGAGTTACCGACGCCTCGTCTGGCGGCGGGCAAGGACCCGACCTACGTGGGACGCATACGTCGTGCCGAGACGGTCCCGAACGGACTATCGCTTTTCTTGACCGGTGACAACCTGCGCAAGGGTGCCGCGCTCAACGCGATTCAGATCGCTGAAGCCTGGATGAAGCTTCGCTAGTCAGCGCCGTCGCGACCGACCTGGCGGCGGGCCAGGTTGACGCAGTGGTCACCGAATCGCTCGTAGAAGCGCGCCAGCAACGCCAACTCCACCGCGACGGGTAGCGTCATCGAACCCGAAGTGAGTTCCGCGGTGAGCGACACGTGCAGATCGTCGAGCTCGTCGTCGATGTCCTCGATCGCCCCCACCGCCTCGGTCTTACCGTCGATGATGACGTCTGTCGCCTCGCGCCAGATCGTTGAGGCGACTTCTCCCATTCGTTCGATCAGACCACGACTGCGCGGGGACATCTCGATGCCTAGTCCCCTCGCCGCGCGTCGCGCGATGTGTTCGGCCAGGTCACCGTTGCGCTCGACTTCGGGAAGAATCCTCAACAAGGTGAGCAGTTCGCGGCGCACCTCGGCGCTGAGCGAATCCTGGGTGAAGAGGCGCTCTTCGGCGGCCATCACCATCTCGTTGACCAGGTTGTCGATCACCACGTCCTGGTCGACCACTTGCTTGGCTAGTTCGCGGTCTCCCGCCAAGAGTGCGTGGGTCGCCTCGGCAATCGCTTCGCCCACGAGTGCGAACACCTGGACGACTTTTTGGCGGAACTCGGGCGTGATGCTTTCCTCGGGAACCGAAGGTTCTCGGGACTCGGAATTGGAGCCGAAGAGGCGGTACATGGTGCAAGGCTACCGGTACGTGACACCGATTCTCTAGGGTGAGGGGGTCGAGTGAAAGGGCCGAACGATGGTGGGCATTCTCAGCGGAGTTGGAGGTTTCCTCGTCGGCGCGCTAGTCGTAGTCGCGCTTGGCGCTGCGCGCTCGCGAAGGCTTCGCGAGGAGAAGTCCAGCGCCCTCCAGGACCTCGCGGTGCGCGACGCGCAGTTGGTGAGCGCCAACGAGACGCTTGAGCGTGAACGCGAGGAGCATCAGTTGGACGGCGAGAAGTTGGGCGTGCTCTTCGAGAACCTCTCGAACCGCGTGCTCACCCGCACCGTTCAGGAGTTTGGCGCTTCGCAGGAGCAAGTGGTCAAAGAGAGGGATTCGAAGTTGACCCACACTCTCAAACCGCTGGAGGACCTGCTCGACGAGTACAAGCGCAACCTCGCGGATTTCAACAAGGAACACGTGGGTGCCCTGTCGGACGTGAAGAACCGCGCGAACGAATTGCTGGAGGCCCAGCAAAAGACCCAAGAGGAGACTCGGCGCCTAAATCAGTTGCTCGGACGCGGCGATCAGCGCGGTCACTGGGGCGAGATTCAGCTCGCCAACGTCATGGAAGCCTCTGGACTGCGACAAGGTATTGACTACGACCTGCAGGTCTCTGGGGTGAGCGACCTGGGTAAGACCCAGCGTCCGGACTGCATCGTGCGCATGCCCAACGGCGTGAGCATTGCGGTCGACGCGAAGTTCCCTTTCGACGACTTCGAGAAGGCCATCGCCAGTGAAGACGTCAACGAACGCCGCGCGCACCTCGAACAGTTCGCCAAGAAGCTGCGCGGACACGTCAAGGCCCTGAAGGACAAGTCCTACTGGGAAGTGCTGAGTCCCGCTCCCGAGTTCACTGTCTGCTTCGTGCCCAGTGACGCCGCGATCACCGCGGCGTTCGACGCGGATTCGTCGTTGCATTCGTACGCGAGCAAAGAACGGGTGCTCGTCGTGGGACCCACGAACCTCTTGTCGTTGCTGTGGTCGGTGGCGCTGGTGCTCCAGACGCACGAGGCCCAGGTCAACGCGAAGGAGATCCTCGACGCCGCCGAGAAGATCGTCAATCAGATCCGTCTCGTCGCCGAGCCCATCACCAAGTTGGGCAAGTCGCTCAATAACTCGGTGGAGAACTACAACCAGATGGTCAAGTCAGTCGAATCACGCCTCATCGTGTCGGCACGCAACATTCGACGCTTGGGCGGTGCCCAGCACGCCAAAGTCGTTCCGGAACTTCAGAGCGTGAATGAGGGTGCGGTGGCGATGAACGAAGCGAAATGGGGCACCGGTCCGGACACCCCGCTGCTCGAAGGAGCCTCCGAGATCATCGACATCGAGGAGTTCGACGACGAGGAGTGACGTCGGACGTGGGGCGAGACGAATTCAACAGTGAGTAAGTTCTTATTTCGTGCCCACCACTCGCGCTCAACGACGCCGGCGTTACGTCATATGGACGGTGACGATCGTGGTGCTGCTCCTGGGATCTCTTTTCGTGCGCGACGTGAACCGGTCCGCGCACGGTGCCGTGAGTCCGCGACGCGCGGAGAATCGTGATTTTGCCGCACTCGCGAACGTGCTCATCACCCAGGAGAATCAATTTGACAATCACCTCTCCTATCTTTTGACAACTGGCCAGTCACTCACTCGCCCTCGCTTCGAGGCTCGGCTCGAGCAACTCGAACAGCAGCTACCCGCCTGGTTGACCCAAGCGTCGCTGCTCAGCTCGCCCCAACTCGCTCATCACGTCAACAGTTCCCTCGCTTCGCTCACCGACGTGCGCGTGAACGACTACCAGGTGCTCTTGGGCTACGTGGCCAACTCGCTTCAGTTGCCGTGGTCGGTGACGAGTGCCGTCGAAGTCGCCCAAAGCGCGCAGAGCGCCCAAACGTCGTTGAGATCCTCCAGCGCGGCGTGGGACGTGGACCGCTGGTCCCTGGTGCGAGAGCCCGGCCGGGTGATGATGCCCGCGACGAGCGACCACGTCGGCACCTTGAACCTGTCGAACGCGCTCGCTAATCTTGCGGCCGCCCCCTCGCTCGAAGTCACCAAAGGAATCGGCATCACCGCGATTCTGGTGAGCCCTTCGCCGTTACCTTCGCCGGCCGGTGAACTCTTGTTGCCTCCGTCTGGTTCGATACGACTGGGGATCACCGTGACCAACGCGAGTTACGTCCGCCAGAACGTGGCTGTCACCTGCACCTTCGTCGAGATCAACGGCGCTCGCCTTAGCCAGAGTCAGACCCTGACCGCGACCTTGGGTCCGCTCGGCTCCTTCGCCTTCGTTCCCAAACTTTTGAAGGTCGCTTCGGGTCTGCGATCGCAGTTGACGATTGTGGCGAGAGGCGCGCCGGCGGGACCGAAAATGTCAACGTCGCGTCACTATTTGGTCATCGTTTCGCCCTCGGGGAACTCCTGATTTTTGGGCTTACCGGCGAGTTGGCATACGATAGTCCTGCCCCCTAGTTGAACCGAGGAACCGTGACCGAGTCCATTACCGTGACCGACAACCGCACTGGTGAGACGCTCGAGATTCCGATCCAGAACGGGGGCATCGCCGCCAAGGACTTCTCCAAGGTCGTGCCCGGTGTGTGGTTCTACGACCCGGCGTTCATGGTCACCGCCGCGTGCGAATCCGCCATCACGTATCTCGACGGTGAGGCCGGCATCCTGCGCTACCGCGGCTATCCCATCGAGCAGTTGGCCGAGAAATCCACCTACGTCGAGGTGGCGTACCTGCTCAATCACGGCGAGTTGCCGAACGCGACCCAGGCAGCGGACTGGGAACGTGAGATCACGTACCACACGTACATCCACGAGAACGTGCGTAAACGATTCCTCGAAGGTTTCAACTACGACGCGCACCCCATGGGCATGCTCGTCTCGGCGATCGCCGCCCTATCGACGTACTACAAGGACGCCAAGATCCTCGACGACCCGGAGATCCTGCACAAGCAGGTCGTACGACTCATCGCCAAGATGCCGACCCTCGCCGCTGCGGCACATCGTTTTTCGGTCGGCATGCCCTTCGTGTACCCGGACAACTCGCTCGGCTATACCCAGAACTTCTTGTCGATGATGTGGAAGGTGGCCGAGCCGCGTTATGAGCCGGATCCGATTCTCGCCCGGGCGCTCGACATCCTGTTCATCCTGCACGCCGACCACGAGCAGAACTGTGGCACCACCGCGATGCGTGTGGTGGGTTCGTCCCACGGCGACCCCTACGTCGCCACCGCCGCCGCCACCGCCGCGCTCTACGGGCCGCGTCACGGCGGCGCCAACGAGGCGGTCTTGAAGATGTTGGGCAAGATCGGCAGCATCGAGAACATCCCCGCCTTCATCACCACGGTGAAGGAAGGCAAGACCAAGCTCGAAGGATTTGGTCATCGCGTCTACAAGAACTTCGACCCACGTGCGACGATCATCAAGAAGACCGCCGACGACGTGTTCAAGGTGACGGGCAAGAACCCACTGCTCGACATCGCCCTCAAGCTCGAGGAGATCGCCTTGAAGGACGACTACTTCATCTCACGAAAGCTCTACCCGAACGTGGACTTTTACTCGGGGCTCATCTACCAGGCGATGGGATTCCCGGTCGAGATGTTCACGGTGCTCTTCGCGATTCCGCGTACGTCGGGTTGGCTCGCGCACTTCCAGGAGCTGCTGGCCCAGGACATGAAGATCGCTCGTCCTCGCCAGCTCTATATCGGCGCCGAGGTGCGCGACTACGTGCCGATGGCCCAACGCGACTAGTCCTAGGAGTTCGCCGCTTCCAGTAGTTGGGCCGCGTGCTCCTTGGGATGGCGAACGTAGGTGTCAACCCAGGTACGAACGCTGTAGGGACCGGACTCGGTGTGCACGCCTTCGCGCTGCAGGTCATTTTCGTCGAGTCGACGCAGGACGTCCAGTGACGCCTGGCGAACCGCGCTGAACACCGCGAGGGAGTGCTCGAACGGTAGCTCTTCGTAGCCGAGCCGAGGTGACGCGGCCCACAGGGCTTCGTCGTAGCCCTGGATGACGACACCCGCTGGTTCGGCGACCAACCGGCGCAGGCGCGCGTAGGACTGGGCCTCGCTGTCGGCCACGTGATGGATCACCTGTCGAGGCGACCAACCACCCTCGACGCGCCGGTCGTACTGGGAGGGCGAGATGCTCGCCACCGCGATCAGGAATTCGTTGGTTGACGCCTCGTAGTCGTGAGCCATGGTCTCGATCGTCATGGAGTGATTGTAGGTCCGCTCACTTCGAGTGGGGCTGGAGCACCCGGGTGAGGCCCTCTTGGACCATCGAGACCTTCAATTCACCCGCTTGGTCGAAGAGGAAACCCCGGGCGAGTCCGCGGCCCCCGTGGGCGATGGGCGAGTCGGTGTCGTAGAGGAGCCACTCGTCAGCGCGAAAGTCGCGGTGGAACCACATGCAGTGGTCGAGGCTCGCGCCCATGAATGTCCCGTCGTCCCAACGAACGGAGTGCGGAGCGAGGATGGCGTCGAAGAGGCTCATGTCGCTGGCGTACGTGACGACACAAGCGTGCAACAGTGGATCGTCGGGCAGGACGCCGTCGGCCTTGATCCAGATCTGCTGGCGAGGTTCTTTGGAACGCAGTGGGCTCCAGGGCAGTTCGCCGACGAATCGTTGGTCGATCGGGTGCTGGCGCTTGAACCATTCGTCGATGTCGCCGAATTCGTCGGCGACGCGCTCGGCGAGTGGCCGGATGGTCTCGGGACCAGGGACGTCGGGCATCACGAACTGGTGCTCGAGGCTCGCCTCCTCGGTGTGAAAACTGGCCTGCATGTTGTAGATGGCCTTGCCGTGTTGGATGGCGACCACGCGACGGGTCGTGAAACTGCGACCGTCGCGGATACGGTCGACCTCGTAGAGGATGGGGATGCGCGGATCGCCGGGACGCAGGAAGTACGAGTGCAATGAGTGGACTCGACCACGCTCGACCGTGCGTCCCGCCGACATCAGGGCTTGGGCCGCGACCTGGCCGCCGAAGGTGCGCTGGCGCTCCTCTTCGGGGTGCTTTCCTCGGAAGATGTTGACCTCGATGGTCTCGACGTCAAGGAGATTCACAAGGAACTCTAAGGATTCGGACATGTCTACATTGTGTCATCCTTCGGTGCTCTCCAAGGGTGCCAAGTAGGGTGGTGACCGTGTCGAAACGATTGAGTGACCTCGTGGCGTGGTCAAAATCGCACGAAGGCAAGAAACTCATCCGTTATACATTGAGTTCAGTAATCACGACGGGTGTGTCACTCGCCGCGATTCTGATCACCTACGGATTCAAGATCATCCATGGCATCATCGAGGCGACGTTGTTCGGCAATGTGATCGCGGTCATTCCGTCCTACTACTTGAACCGGATGTGGGCCTGGGGCAAGCGCGGGCGCAGCCATTTCCGCAACGAGGTAATCCCCTACTGGGTGATGGCGTTCTTGGGTATTGCCTTCTCACTCATCGGTGCCACCTATACCAAGCACCTCGTGCATACGCACCACTGGGGCCACCTCGCCAACACGGCCCTGGTCGGCGGCGTGAACGTGCTGAGTTTCGCGATCTTCTGGGTGCTCAAGATGTTGGTCTTCAACAGGATCTTCCACACCGACAAACTGCACGACATCGACGCGCATCTCGCCGCCGAGGAGAGTTCGGCGGGTTAGTCGCGAAAGTTTGTGAACTGCAAGGGCACCGGTAGATCGGACTCCTTGAAGAAGGCGATCGCCTGTTGCAAGTCGTCTCGCTGCTTACCCGTGACTCGGACCTGATCACCCTGGATTGACGAACTCAGGTTCTTTAACCCGAGCTCCTTGACCATCTTGTTGATCTGCTTACCGACTTCTTGTGAGATACCCGCCTTGAGCGAGACCTTCTGGCGCGCGGCGTTGTGGCTCGCCTCTTCTATCTTTCCCGCGTCGAGGGTCTTGAGCGATACCGAGCGCTTGACCATCTTCTCCTCGAGTAGTTGGTACAACGCGCGCAACCGTTCCTCGCTCGAGGCCGACAGCGTGAGTTCCTTCTCGCTGAACTCGATCTTGGCGTCGGTACCCTTGAAGTCAAAGCGAGTCGATGCCTCGCGGTTCGCTTGGTCCACGGCGTTGCGGACCTCTTGCAGGTCGATCTCGGAGACGATGTCGAAACTTGGCACGTTACGAATCGTAGAGCCTCGACCATTGGAAGTGGGTCGTGCGCGGACTGTAGGCTTACCGACGGGTCGGTGCCCGAGCGGCCAATGGGATCTGGCTGTAAACCAGACGGCTTTGCCTACGGGGGTTCAAATCCCTCCCGGCCCACCACGGTCAATTCAGCGACGAGCTGAATTGACCGTGCCTCGATTCGCAATCGGGGACTACGGTTTCTCAGACGAGGGCGAAAGGAGCGGCGTGGATCGACTCAAGTCGTGGGCGAGCGCGGTGCGGCGCAACTACGAGCGGGTCGCCAGTCGCTTCGAGACCGGAGTCCAACTGCTCGAGCACCGGTACACGCCGCTCGGTCGCTTCACCCCCGGGCCCTTCGAAGGGTGGTCGTTCCTCTGGCAACCCGCGGTGCTCGGCTTCGTGGCGATGGTGTTGATCCTTTCGGGAAGTTCGTTCACGAATTCGCCCTTCAAGTTCAACTACCCGGGAACCTGGTTCTTCGGGGAACCGTCTTCCACGGCCGCGGGCGTCACGAGCGAGACGAAGTACCTGCTTTCCATCGTGCTGGTCTACGGAGGATTGCTCCTGCTCATGCGCGTGTGGCTCCGACTCGCCGAGGTGATGAAGTTGCACCCCGGCGCGTCGCTCAAGTCACTCTGGTGGATGCTGTTGTTGTGGGCTTCGCCGATGATCATTGCGCCACCGCTCTTCTCTCGCGACGTCTTTAGCTACGCGGCCCAGGGCGAGATGACCAGTCACGCCATCAGTCCTTATCTCTACGGACCCTTCTCACTGGGCGCCGGTCCCTGGGTCGCGCCGGTCGACCCGCTCTGGGGCAACACGCCCGCGCCCTACGGCCCGTTCTTCTTGTTCCTTGACGGCACCGTCGACAAGATCATGCGCCATCACGAACTCGCGATCGTCGTCGGACTTCGTCTACTCGAAGTGGCGGCCGTCGCCCTGATTGGTTACGGCGTGGTGTTGCTCGCGAGGGGCATGGGCCGCGACCCGGGTGAGGCGTTCGTGCTCAGCGCGATGAACCCACTCGTACTGCTCACGCTCATCGGTGGTGCGCACAACGACGCGATCATGGCCGGGTTCCTCGTGGTCGGCATCGCGCTCGCGGTCCAGCGACATCCGGTCTGGGCCCTCGTCTTTTGTTCGTGTGCCGCCGCGATCAAGGCGCCCGCCGCCCTGGGTATCGCCTTTGTCGCGTGGACCTGGCTCGGACCGCGCGCGAGCGTGCGTCAACGAATGAGGCCGGTCGGCATCGCGGTGATCGTGGCGAGCGTCACGCTCGGGTTCTGGACCTTGCTCGCCGGCTTCGGATTCGGTTGGGTTCGCAACTTGCTCTCCAATGGCACGGTGCGCTCGTGGGCCGCTCCCGCGACTGGCGTGGGCATGGCGATCACCAACACGATGCACGCAGTCGGGCTTCACTCGCTGGGCCTCGCTTCGGTGCTCTCGGTCACGAGGTTCATTGGCTTGATGGTCGCGGCGATCTTCGCCGTCTGGCTGCTGCTGAACAGCGAACGCCGAGGATGGGTGCGTTCGCTCGCGGTGGCGTTGCTGTTGTTCGTCGAACTCGGCCCCGTCGTCCAACCGTGGTACCTCGCCTGGGGACTGGTTCTGCTCGCGGCGAGCTATCAGGGTCGCGAACACTTCTGGCTCCTGGCCTTGTCGATCACCGGACCCTTCATCGGCCTCCCGGGTGGGCGACAACTCCTCGCCGGCCTCGTGCATTCGAATCCATTGCTCATTGCCTTGGCGGTCGCGGTGCTCGGGGGCGTGCTCGTGCTGCCGATGGGTCGTTGGACCCAGTGGTCCTGGCCCGAACAGGAGATCGAAGTCTCGGCCTAGGCCTGGCGGGCGCGCACGACGTACTGGTACTCGACCACGTCGAGCCAGTGGCCGTGCTTGCGGCCGACTTCGATTTCGGTGCCCACGAGGGTGAAGCCGCACTTCTCGTGCAGTCGGATGGACCCCTCGTTCTCGCCGACAATGCGTGCGATCAACGAGTGGAACCCCGACTCACCGGCGGTCGCGAGCAGTTCGCGCAGCAGGGTCTCGCCCACCCCGCGACCACGTGCCGCGCGCAGCACGTAGACCGAGTTCTCGACGGTGGTGGCGTAGGCGGGCCGGTCTCGAAAGGGCGACACGAGTGCGAAACCGAGGATCCGCTCGCCCCGGGCGCCGACCTCGCCCAGGTCGTCGTCGTCGTTGAGCGCCACGATGCACGGGTGGGTGTTCAGGTGGTTGCGGATCCAGTCCTTCTGCTCCTCTAATGAGCGCGGCACGAGGTCGAAAGTCACCGTCGTTTCAACGACTTCGGGGTTGTAGATGTTCATGAGCGCCGCTGCGTCGTCGACTTCGACCAGGCGGGTTCTCATGAGAGACAAGGGTACTCTCGTCGGGTTGGAAAGGAACCGTAATGGGCGAGTAGAATTCGCCTCCGTGTCGCTTTGACACGATTGCCCTCTTAGCTCAGTGGTAGAGCACTTCCATGGTAAGGAAGGGGTCGTCGGTTCAATCCCGACAGAGGGCTCGCCAGGCGGCGTAGCTCAGGTGGTTAGAGCACACGGCTCATAATCGTGTTGTCGCGGGTTCGAGTCCCGCCGCCGCTACCAGGCAGGGCCCTTGGCCCGTGCAGTGAATGAAGTATCGAAAAGGAGAACGATGGCAAAGAACGAGAAGCGCGTGCAGGTCACCTTGGCCTGCGAAGACTGCAAGCGCCGCAACTACATCACCATGAAGAATAAGGTCAACCAGCGCGAGCGGATTGAGATGTCCAAGTACTGCCAGTGGGAACGCAAGCACACCCTGCACAAGGAGACTCGCTAGAAGACCCGTCGTAGGGGGTGGTAAGATTTATCTTCCCTACGGCCACCGTCGTAAAAAGGCGGTTCGTCCAGAGGGCAGTGGCTCAATTGGTAGAGCACCGGTCTCCAAAACCGGGGGTTGGGGGTTCGAGTCCCTCCTGCCCTGCTCGTAGCGAACAGTTTGACGTAGTACCGACGTAACAACGAGAGAAGTGACATGAACCGCGAACAAAAGCGCATGATGCAGCGACAGGGTCAGGCGGGTGCCGACGGCACCTCCACCTCGCGACGCACCACGCCCCAGGACGTTCAGCGTCGCCGGGGCCAGCGCACCAAGCCCGCGCAGTTCATCCGTGAGATCCGCGAGGAGATGCGTCAGGTCGCTTGGCCTACGCGCCCCGAGGTCATCAATTACACCACCATCGTGCTCTTCGTCCTCATCTTCATGACATCCCTGATCTTCGGCCTGGGCTACGGCTTCTCGAAGTTCGTCACCTTCCTTTTCCAGAAGTAGAGCGACCATGAGCGACATCGAAACCACCCACCACGACCACGAGGTCCACGACGCCGAAGAGATCTTGGACGTCACCATCCTCGAGGACGGCCTCGACGAGGAGCCACTAGTCGAGAGCGCATACGACCGACCCGGTCGCTGGTACATCGTTCACACGTTCGCGGGCCACGAGCAGAAGGTCATCGGAGCTCTCAACAACATCATCAAGAGTCGCGAGTTGACCGACAGCATCTACGAGATCTACCTGCCCGAAGAAGACGTGACCGAGTTCAAGTCCGGCAAGAAGGTCACCGTCTCTAAGCGCATGTTCCCCAGTTACTTGCTGATCCGCTGCGAGCCGGACCCGGAGATCTTCTACGTCATCGGCTCCACGCCGGGCGTGACCGGTTTCGTGGGTGCCGAGAAGACCAAGCCCACCGCGCTCACGCGTCGCGAGGTCGACAACATCATCCGTCCCCACGTCGAGGGTGTCGAACAGCCGCTCGCCAAGCGTCGCATGCCCACCCACGAGTTCGAGGTCAACGACACCGTCCAGATCAAGACGGGTCCGTTCGCGACCTTCTCGGGCCACGTCGCCGAAATCAACGAGGACCAACTGAAGGTGAAGGTCCTGGTTGACATCTTCGGTCGCGAGACCCCCGTCGAGCTCGACTTCACCCAGGTCACGAAGCTCTAAAGAACGCTTAAGGAGAGAACAATGGCAAAGAAAGTCGTCGCGATCGTAAAGATCCAGCTCGAGGCGGGCGGGGCAACCCCTGCGCCGCCAGTTGGTACCGCGCTCGGACCGCACGGTATCCAGACCATGGAGTTCTGCAAGCAGTACAACGCCGCGACCGAGTCCATGAAGGGCACGGTCATTCCGGTCGACATCTCGATCTACGAAGACCGCTCGTTCACCTTCGTGCTCAAGACCCCCCCGACGCCAGTGCTGTTGCGCCAAGCGGCGGGCGTCGCGAAGGGCGCCAAGCTCGCCGGCCGTGAGACCGTCGCCACGGTATCCATGGACCAGATTGAAGAGATCGCCAAGACCAAACTCAAGGACCTCAACACCGACGACCTTGAAATGGCCAAACTGCAAGTCGCCGGTACTGCCCGTTCCATGGGCATCTCGGTGGCGGGCTAGGAGAAAATCATGAAGCACGGAAAGAAGTACGTCAACGCACTCGCTCAGGTGGATCGTGAGGAACTACTCACGATTCCCGAGGCCGTCGAGAAGGTGAAGACCCTCGCGACCGCGAAGTTCGACGAGACCGTCGAACTCGCACTCCGTCTCGGCGTCGACCCTCGCAAGGCCGAGCAGATCGTGCGCGGCACGCTCTCGCTGCCCGCGGGCACCGGCAAGACCAATCGCGTGGCGGTTTTCGCCGCGGGCGAAGCGGCGCAGGCCGCTCGTGACGCGGGCGCGGACGTCGTGGGCGCGGACGACCTGGTGGCCAAGGTCGCCGGCGGCTTCCTCGACTTCGACATCGCCATCGCGACACCGGACCTCATGGGCCAGGTGGGTGGACTAGGGCGCGTGCTCGGTCCGCGCGGTCTCATGCCGAACCCCAAGACCGGCACTGTCACCATGGACGTCGCCAAGGCTGTCGCCGAATTCAAGGGTGGGCGTGTCGAGTACCGCACCGACAAGGTGGGTAACGTCCAGTTGCGCGTGGGCAAGGTGAGCTTCAGTCGCGAGGACCTGGTCAAGAACGTCCAAGCGGTCGTCGACGAGATCATTCGCGTCAAGCCCGCGAGCGCCAAGGGCCGCTACGTCATGAGCATCACGGTCTCTTCCACGATGGGACCTGGGGTCAAGATCGACCCCGCGCGCACCCGTCACGAAGAGGACGTACTCACCACGGCCTAGGTTTTGACGGGCCTCGCGCGCGTTGGCTACGATGGGACCTCGCACGAAGTCGGTGCAAAAGTTTTGAAAGAAAGCCGAAGACATCCGGTGTGGGTAACCACTTAAGTGACCTAGGTCAGCCTGACGAGGATTTCGAGTTCGCGTTGGCGCGGCTCGTGTGCTCGGGTGTCCGAGGCCAGATCCGGAATACCCGGTGAAGGAGCATCATGAGCAAGATTCGCCCCGACAAGGTCGCCACCGTGCAAGAGGTCAAGTCCAAGGTCGACGGCACCTCGACGGCCGTCGTGACCGAGTATCGCGGCCTCACCGTCGCCGAGATCTCGTCGTTGCGCAAGCAGTTGCGCACCCTTGGCGCCGACTACAAGGTCTTCAAGAACACGCTCGTGCTGCGCGCCATCACTGGCACGACCTTCGAGCCCATTGGCCAGTTCCTCCAGGGTCCCACCGCTATCGCCTTCGTCGACGGTGACGTCTCGGCGGTCGCCAAGGCGTTGCGTGACTTCGCCAAGGACTCCCCGATGCTCGTCGTCAAGGGCGGGGTCGTCGACGGTCAGGTCGTCTCCTTTAAGGAGCTGACCGCCCTCGCGGACCTACCGAGCCGTGACGTGCTGCTCGCCCAACTCGCGGGTCTGCTCGCTTCACCGCTTCGCACCATGGCCGGTCTCTTAAAGGCCGTGCCGCAAAACTTCGCCTACGGCCTGTCGGCCCTTCTCGAGAGCAAGGGCGGCGCAGTCGTCCCCGTTTTCGAGAAGGTCGAAGAGGTCGCCGAGACTCCGGCCGGGGTCGAGGAAGCTGCTCCCGCAGCGAGCGACGACGCCGCGGCACCTGTCGCGGAGGTCGCGGAAGAGATCGAGGCCCCCGTGGTCGAGGTCGACGCCGAAACCACCGAGGCGCCAGTTGACGACGCCGCGAGCGAACCGGCCGAATAACCACACCAACGCAGTACCGAAACGTAGAAAAGAAAGGAATCACCATGGCTGGAACATTGACCAAGGAACAGATTCTCGACGGCATCGCTGAGCTCTCCGTGATCGAACTGAGCCAACTGCTCAGCGAATTCGAAGAGAAGTTCGGCGTGACCGCGGCGGCACCCGTCGCCGTGGCGGCTCCGGCCGCGAGTGGCGGGGCCGGCGATGCCGGCGGCGCAGCCGAAGAGAAGAGCGACTACGACGTCATCCTGACGGCGGGTGGCGACAAGAAGATCCAGGTCATCAAGGAAGTGCGTTCGCTGACCAACCTGGGTCTGAAGGAAGCCAAGGACCTCGTCGACGGTGCCCCCAAGCCTGTGCTGGAGAAGGTCTCGAAGGCTGACGCCGACAAGGCCAAGGCTGCCCTCGAGGCCGCTGGCGCTACGGTGGAAGTCAAGTAGCCCATTGTTTTCAAGGAAATACGCCCCGGCTGGTCCGCCAGCCGGGGCGTATTGCTTTTTATGACAAAGACTTGACCTCAGCGCGTAAACTGCCTAGGGTGACTTCAACCGCTGTAGCGGCTGCGCCCCTCGATTGGGAGCGCTACTTGCGCATCGCCTGTTGGAGCCGCTAGCATCGAAAGACCGTGCCCCTGTGCTCTACTTCGTCAACCCTTGACGCCGTCCTGTCCCTGGTCATGGGAAAAACCTGTAGTAGCCACCCTTTTACACGGAGGATTGTCCGTTGACGTCTCGGTCCATTAGCCCGGAGCGCTTTAATTTCTCGGCGCTGGGTGAAGCCTACCCACTGCCAAATCTTCTCGAAATCCAGCGAGACAGTTTCGACCTTTTCATGAAGCAGGGTTTGCGTGAGGCTTTTGAAGCCCTTTCGCCCATCTCGGACTTCACCGGTCGTCTGTCGCTCGAACTCGAGTTCGACCCCGATGACGCGGATCTGAAGAGTCCGCCGAAGTTCACGGTCGAGGAATGTCGCCAACGCGCGACCACGTACTCCCAGCCCATCTTCGTTCGCGCACGTTTCTTGAACTCCGAGACCGGCGAGATCAAAGAGCAGACGGTCTTCATGGGCGACTTCCCGATCATGACCGAGCAGGGGACCTTCATCATCAACGGCACCGAGCGGGTCGTGGTGTCCCAACTCGTGCGTTCACCGGGCGTGTTGTTCCAGCCCGGCAAGGACGAGAAGGTCGCGTTCGAGGGCACCATCCACCCGAGTCGTGGTGAGTGGCTTCAGGTCGACCTCGAAGAGAAGAAGAACAAGGCGGCCAACGCCGGCGCGCGCATCGCGCGCAAGCGTCGCATCTCGATCTTCACGTTGCTGCGGGCACTGGACACGTCGATGGACGAGGGCTTCTTCCAGCGTTTCGTCGCGCACTTCGACTTCCTCGAGGACCAGTTCCACGCCGACTGGAAAAAGGCCCACGTCGAGATCACCAAGCACATGGACAAGTACAACTTCGAGGACACCCCCGAGAACTACCTGCGCGCCAGCCAGGAGACCGCGTGGCTCGAGATCTACCGCCGCGCCCGCCCCGGCGAGGTCCAGACCGTCGAGGCGGCTCGTCAGTACTTCGAAGGTGCGTTCTTCTCCGAGAAGCGTTACGACCTCAGCCGCGTCGGCCGCTACAAGCTCGACCGCAAGCTCGGCAGCGAGGTCGCCAAGAACCTCGAACTGTTCGGCGACCTCCTGGAGCGACCGAACCCGAGCCTGCACGTGCTCTCCAAGGCCGAGGTCCTCGCGACCGCGACCTACCTGCTCAACTTGGCGCGCGACCGCACCGCCAAGGAGACCACGTACCACATCGACGACCAGGACCACTTCGCCAACCGCCGCATTCGCAGCGTGGGCGAGCTGATCCAGAACGCCCTGCGCACCGGTCTGTCGCGCATGGAGCGCGTCGTGCGCGAGCGCATGAACACCCAGGACGTGGAAGCCATCGCGCCCCAGACCCTGATCAACATCCGTCCCGTGATGTCGGCGATCAAGGAGTTCTTCGCGACCTCCCAGCTCAGCCAGTTCATGGACCAGAACAACCCTCTGTCAGGCCTGACCCACAAGCGCCGTCTCTCGGCGCTGGGACCGGGCGGTCTGTCGCGTGAGCGCGCGGGCCTCGAGGTCCGTGACGTCCACTCCTCGCACTACGGACGCATGTGTCCGATTGAGACGCCCGAGGGACCCAACGTGGGCCTCATTGGCTACCTGGCCAACTACGCGCGCATCAACGAGTACGGCTTCATCGAGACGCCCTATCGCGTCGTGACCGGTGGCAAGGTGACCGGCGAGGTCCGCTACTTCACGGCCGACGAGGAAGAGCGTTACGTCATCGCCCAGGCGAACACCGAGGTCGACGAGAGTGGCACGATCAAGGCTGACCGCGTCCTCGTGCGCCGTGGGCCGATCGGTACCGGCCTTCGCGTCGGTGCGTCGAACAAGTCGTCGTCGACGACGTCTGAGATCGACTTCGTCAAGCCCGACGAGGTCGAACTGATGGACGTCTCGACCAAGCAGATCATCTCGGTCGCGACTTCGCTCATCCCCTTCGTCGAGCACGACGACGCCCAGCGCGCCCTAATGGGTGCGAACATGCAGAAGCAGGCCGTACCGCTCATCATGCCCGAGGCACCCTTCGTGGGCACCGGCATGGAGGCGCGCGCCGCGCTCGACTCGGGTGACGTTCTCATCGCCGAGGGCGACGGCGTCGTTCGTTCGGTCTCGGGCGACCGGATCGTTGTCGAGTACGAGAAGGACGTGAGCGACCGCTACGGCAAGACGCTCGGCAAGAAGCAGTACAACCTGAACAAGTTCCGCCGTTCGAACCAGGACACGTCGATCAACCAGAAGCCCCTCGTCTTTGGTGGCGAGACGGTCAAGGCCGGCGACCTGCTCGCCGACGGCACCAGCACCAGCAACGGTGAACTGGCGCTCGGCAAGAACCTGCTCGTCGCGTACATGCCTTGGGAGGGCTACAACTACGAAGACGCCATCATCTTGAACGAGCGCCTCGTACGTGACGACGTCTTGACGTCGATCCACGTCAAGGAGTACGAGATCGACGCTCGCGACACCAAACTCGGTGCCGAAGAGATCACTCGCGACATCCCGAACCTGCCCGACGACATCCTCGCGGACCTCGACGACCGTGGCATCGTGCGCATCGGTGCCGAAGTCGAGCCCGGTGACATCCTCGTCGGTAAGGTCACCCCGAAGGGTGAGACCGAGCAGTCGCCCGAAGAGCGTCTCTTGCGAGCGATCTTCGGTGAGAAGGCGCGCGAAGTTCGTGACACCTCACTGAAGGTCCCCCACGGCGAGTCCGGCAAGGTCATCGACGTCAAGGTCTACAGCCGCGACGAGGACCACGAGATGCAGCCCGGCGTCAACCAGCTGGTCAAGGTCTACGTGGCCCAGAAGCGCAAGATCTCCGAGGGCGACAAGCTCGCCGGACGTCACGGCAACAAGGGTGTCATCTCCAAGATCCTGCCCGAAGAGGACATGCCCTTCATGGCCGACGGGACCCCCGTCGACATCATCTTGAGCCCCCTGGGCGTGCCGAGCCGCATGAACGTGGGTCAGGTGCTCGAAAGTCACCTGGGCTACGCCGCTCGTTACGGCTGGGAAGGCATCACGGTCAACCCGGCGGTGGGAACTTCCGGTCACCTCGACCAGCAAGACGCCGCCAGTCGTCCGTACCGCAAGACGCGTCCGCGCACCGAGCCCGCGGTCTACGTCGCCACGCCTTCCTTCGACGGTGCGCACTGGGACGAGACCGAGCGCGCCAAGGACAAGCCGACGATCCAGCACACCTTCGCGACGCTCAACGTCGACGGAGCGAACGGCAAGCGTCTGCTCGCCGGCGACAACGACGGCAAGGTGACCTTGTACAACGGTCGCACCGGTGAGCCGTACGACAACCCGATCTCGGTGGGCTTCGCCTATATCTTGAAGCTCGCGCACATGGTCGACGACAAGATCCACGCCCGTTCGACCGGCCCGTACTCGATGATCACCGCCCAGCCGCTCGGCGGCAAGGCGCAGTTCGGTGGCCAGCGATTCGGTGAGATGGAAGTCTGGGCCCTCGAGGCCTACGGCGCCGCCTACGCGCTCCAGGAACTTTTGACGGTCAAGTCCGACGACATGAAGGGCCGCGAGCGCGCGTACGAGGCCATCGTCAAAGGTCAGAACCTGCCCGAGCCGGGTATCCCTGAATCGTTCAAGGTGCTCATCAAGGAAATGCAATCACTCTGTTTGAACGTGGAAGTGCGCGACAAGGTCGGCGCCCACGTGGATCTTGCGGACACCGAAGAGGACTTCTTCTCGGTCACGCGCGAACTTGGCATCGACATCAGTCGACCCGAGCGCGGCAGTGACGAAGAGGACGCCCGTCGTGCCGCCGAAAGGAAGTTGTCATGAGCCCGCTCGACGTCAATCAGTTCGACGAGCTGAGCATTGGCCTCGCCACTGCCCAGAACATCCGCAGCTGGTCTTCGGGAGAAGTGAAGAAACCCGAGACGATCAACTACCGGACTCTGCGCCCCGAGAAGGACGGACTCTTCTGCGAGAAGATCTTCGGACCTCAAAAGGCCTGGGAGTGCGCGTGCGGTAAGTACAAGCGCGTGCGTTTCAAGGGCATCGTCTGTGAGCGCTGTGGCGTTGAGGTCACCAGCGACAAGGTCCGTCGCGACCGTATGGGCCACATCGCCTTGTCGGCGCCGGTGGTGCACATCTGGTACCTGCGCGGCACGCGTTCGTGGTTGGCCTACCTGCTCATGGGCACCGCGCCCAAGGAGGAGCTGAAGGCCAAGCAGTTAGAGAAGGTCATCTACTTCGCCGCCCACATGGTTACCTTCGTTGACGTCGACAAGCGTCACGCGGACCTGGGCGACCTACGCGTCGCCCTGGCCGAAGAGCAGGTCGAGATCGGCGAGCGCGAGGTCAAGGCACTCGACAACAAGCTCAAGGAGATCGAGGCCCGGGCCGTCAAGCTCGAAGCCGACGGGGCCAAAGAATCCGAACTTCGCGCCCTCCAGCGCGGCACCGAGAAGGAACTCGACGGCGTGCGTTCACGCTTCGCCGAAGAGCGGGACCTCGCCAAGCAGGCCTTTGACACCTTCGAAGGCTTGCACTCACGCCAGATCATCGAAGACGAGGTGCTGTACCGCGAGATGGAGTTCCGCTACGGCGACTACTTCGAAGGCGGTATGGGCGCTGACGCCATTCTCCAATTGATCGACCGTATGGACCTCGACGAGGAAGAGCGCATGATGCGCGAGATGATCGACGCGAAGGACGGCCGCAAGCCTCTCTCCGCGCAGCGTCACGCGAAGTTCTTGAAGCGCCTCGCGATCGTGCAGTCCTTCAACCGGCGCGACGACCAGGGACGCCGTCTCAACGACCCGCGCGCCATGATCCTCGAAGCCGTGCCGGTCATCCCTCCGGACCTTCGTCCGATGGTCCAGCTCGACGGTGGCCGTTTCGCCACGAGTGACCTCAACGACCTCTATCGACGCGTGATCAACCGCAACAACCGCTTGAAGCGACTGCTCGACCTCGGGGCGCCGGACATCATCGTCAATAACGAGAAGCGCATGCTCCAAGAGGCCGTGGACGCGCTGTTCGACAACGGTCGCCGTGGTCGGCCCGTCGCGGGCCAGAGCGGTCGGCCCCTCAAGAGTCTTTCGGACATGTTGAAAGGCAAGCAGGGTCGGTTCCGTCAGAACCTGCTCGGCAAGCGCGTGGACTACTCGGGCCGTTCGGTCATCGTGGTCGGCCCCCAACTCAAGTTGCATCAGTGCGGACTGCCCAAAATGATGGCCCTTGAGCTCTTCAAGCCCTTCGTGATGAAGCGGCTCATCGAGACCCAGATGGCCCAGAACATCAAGAGCGCCAAGCGCATGGTCGAGCGTCGCAAGGCCATTGTCTGGGACGTGCTCGAAGAGGTCATCCGCGAGCACCCCGTGCTGCTCAACCGTGCCCCGACCTTGCACCGCCTGGGTATCCAGGCCTTCGAGCCCGTGCTCGTGGACGGTAAGGCCATCCAGATCCACCCGCTCGTCTGCAAGGCGTTCAACGCTGACTTCGACGGTGACCAGATGGCCGTGCACGTGCCGTTGTCCGCCGAGGCTCAGGCCGAGGCGCGCATCTTGATGTTGTCGACCAACAACATCTTCACGCCCGCCACGGGTCGTCCCATCACCGAGCCCGCCCAAGACATGGTCTTTGGTGCGTACTACCTGACCCTGCCCGCCGAGGAGAAGGTGGAACACCCCTTCGTGTTTCGCCACGTCTACGAGATCGAGAACGCGCTCGCGGACAAGACCATTGGTCTTCGCACGCCTATCGAGATCCGGCCACTGGACGGCTCGTCGCTCGACACTCGTCTGGACGCTTCGGGCATCGAGGTCAAGGGTGCCAGTCGTTCACTCGTCACGACGCCCGGGCGCGTCTTCTTCAACGAGGCGCTGCCCTTCGGGTTCCGCTACGTGAACGAGTTGATCGGCAAGAACGCCCTGCCCATCGGGGTCATCGTCGAGGAGATCTCGGGAGGCTTCAGCCGCCAAGAGGTCGCCGAGTCGCTCGACGCCATCAAGTCGTTGGGTTTCCGCTACGCCACCAAGTCGGGCCTGACGATCTCGATCGACGACGTCGTCACGACCTCGGAGAAGGCGGAGATCCTCAACAAGTACGAGGAGCAGGCCGCCAAGGTCGAGACCAACTACCGCCGAGGCGTCATCGTCGACGACGAGCGCCGCCAGCAGGAGATCGAGATCTGGACTAACGCAAACAAGGAGGTCGGTGACGCCACCGACCGCGCCATGAACGCGATCGCCAACAACCCGATTCGCATGATGGTCGACTCGGGGGCTCGTGGTAACAGCCAGCAGATCCGCCAGATCGCCGCGATGAAGGGCCTCGTGTCCAACCCGCGTGGTGAGATGATCCCTCGTCCGATCAAGTCCTCGTTCCGCGAGGGTCTGTCGGTGCTCGAGTACTTCATCTCGACCCACGGCACCCGCAAGGGTCTCGGTGACACCGCGCTTCGCACCGCGGACTCGGGCTACCTGACCCGTCGACTCGTCGACGTCGCCCAGGAGCTGATCGTCAAGGAGTTCGACTGTGGCACCCAGCGTGGCATGTGGATCGAGCACGTCGCCGCGGACACCCGCGCCGTTCGTGCTCACCTCGAGACCAAGCTGTGGGGTCGCGTCGTATCCGAGGACGTGACGTTGTCCGATGGTTCGACGATCCCCGCGGGCACGATGCTGCTCCAAGACGACGTGGACCGACTGCGTGACGACGCCGCGGTGGACCGCGTGCGAGTTCGCACGACGCTCACCTGTGACGCCATCCAGGGTGTCTGCGCCGCTTGTTACGGACTCTCACTCGCCACCCACCAGCTCGTCGAGCTCGGTGAGGCGGTGGGCGTCATCGCCGCCCAGTCCATTGGTGAACCGGGAACCCAGCTCACCATGCGTACCTTCCACTCCGGTGGCGTGACCGAGAGCGACATCACCCACGGCCTGCCGCGCGTGGTCGAGCTCTTCGAGGCGCGTACCCCCAAGGGTGCCGCCAAGGTCGCCGAGCACTCGGGCGTCGTTCGCGTCGAACTGGTCGGGCGTGAGCGCAAGGTCACCGTCGTGAGCAACGAGGGTGAGGTCCAGGAGGAGTCGATCTCGATCGCGCGCCACCTGCTCGTCGAGGACGGCCAAGAGGTCGAAGTCGGCATGCCCCTGCACGACGGACCGCTCGACCCCAAGTTGATGATGAAGTTCCGTGGTACCCGTGAGACCCAGCAGTACCTGGTCGAAGAGGTCCAGAACGTCTATCGCGACCAGGGCGTGTCGATCCACGACAAGCACATCGAATTGATCGTTCGTCAGATGACCCGCCGCGTGCAGATCGTCGACGCCGGTGAGTCCCCGTGGCTGCCCGGTGCGATGGTCGACGTCAAGTTGTTCAACGACACCAACGACCAGCTCGAGGCAATCTCCAAGGAGGCCGCCGACGGCCGCGCCCAGTTGATGGGTATCACCAAGGCGTCGCTCGCGACCGATTCGTGGCTGTCCGCGGCGTCGTTCCAAGAGACGACCCGCGTGCTCACCGAAGCCGCCATCGAGGGCAAGCGTGACCACCTGGTGGGCCTCAAGGAGAACATCATCATCGGCAAGCTGATCCCCGCCGGTTCCGGGCTGGAGTACTACAACAAGAAGGAACTGCGCCTGGACATGCCCGACGCCGAGTTGCTGCCCGCTTGGGCCCAGGTGTCCGACGACGACCTCGACCTCGCCAGTCTGTTGGGCGAGATCACGGGTGACGACACCTTCAGCGCTGATTTGACGGCTTTCCAGAACATCGGTACCGCCACCTACGACGAGTCGGCCCTACCCGAGAACGACGACGTTCGACCCGAGGACGAGCTCGGTGGTCAGGCGCTCTAGGCGCCCTGACCACCGGGCCCGTCGCGGGCTTGCCGTTGGAAGCGAAAGTGCCCTAGGATAGAAAGTCCGCGTGCGCAGTTCTCGCACGCACCAGCCGAAGTACAACTAGAAGAGGTTCCGCGTGCCCACAATCGCACAGTTGGTCCGAAAGGGCCGACAGGACAAAGTATCCAAGACCAAGACGCCGGCCCTGAAGGGGGCCCCGCAGCGTCGTGGTGTGTGCACCCGCGTTCACACGGTCACGCCCAAGAAGCCGAACTCGGCGCTGCGCAAGGTGGCGCGCGTGCGCCTCACCTCGGGCGTGGAGATCACGGCCTACATCCCCGGTGTCGGCCACAACCTCCAGGAGCACTCGATCGTCCTCGTACGAGGTGGACGTGTGAAGGACCTGCCCGGTGTTCGTTACAAGATCATTCGCGGCGCCCTGGACACCTCGGGCGTTCGTGACCGCAAACAAGCCCGTAGTCGCTACGGCGCGAAGAAGGAAAGCTAATGCCTCGCAAAGGTCCCGCCGTCCGTCGTGAAGTTCCCACCGACCCGATCTACAAGTCGGTCCTGGTAACCCAGTTGACCAACAAGATCCTCGAGCGCGGCAAGCGCACCATCGCCGAGCGCATTGTCTACACTGCCCTCGAGCTCGTCGAGCAAAAGACGAGCGGTGACCCGGTCGCCACCTTGAAGCGCGCCCTGGAGAACGTACGACCCGAGCTCGAAGTCAAGAGCCGCCGCGTGGGTGGAACTACCTACCAGGTCCCCATGGAAGTACGTCCCCGTCGCGCGACGACCCTGGCGATCCGCTGGCTCACCGACTTCGCCAAGAAGCGCCGTGAGAAGACCATGGCCGAGCGCCTGGCCAACGAGATCATCGACGCCAGCAATGGCGTCGGCGCCGCCGTGAAGCGCCGCGAGGACATGGCCAAGATGGCCGAGTCCAACAAGGCCTTCGCGCACTACCGCTGGTAATCAAAGAAAGTTTCAGAAATGACCGCACGCGAATACCCCCTCGACAAGGTTCGCAACATTGGCATCATGGCGCACATCGACGCCGGCAAGACCACGACGACCGAACGCATCCTGTTCTACACGGGAAAGAACTACAAGATCGGCGAGGTGCACGAAGGTGCCGCCACCATGGACTGGATGGTCCAAGAGCAAGAGCGTGGCATCACCATCACCTCGGCGGCGACCACTTGTTACTGGAAGGGCAACCGCATCAACATCATCGACACCCCGGGACACGTCGACTTCACGGTCGAAGTGGAGCGCTCGTTGCGGGTGCTCGACGGCGCGGTCGCGGTCTTTGACGCGGTAGCGGGCGTCGAGCCCCAGACCGAGACGGTCTGGCGCCAGGCGAACAAGTACCACGTGCCCCGGATCTGCTTCGTGAACAAGATGGACCGTATCGGCGCGGACTTCTTTCGCTGCGTCGAGATGATCGAGGACCGCCTCGACTGCACCGCGGCCGTGATCCAACTGCCCATCGGCGCCGAGGGCGATTACAAGGGCATCATCGACGTGGTCGCGATGAACGCCACGATCTATCACGACGACAAGGGCGAGCAGCTTGAGGTTATTCCGATCCCCGCCGAGTTCCAGGCCCAGGCCGAGGAATACCACGCCAAGTTGCTCGACGTGCTGACCCGCTTCGACGACACACTGATGGAAAAGGTGCTCGGCGACGAGACCCCCACCTCCGAGGACTTTCACGCTGCTCTTCGAAAGGGCACGTTGGAGAACCACTGCGTGCCGATCCTGAACGGCAGCGCGTTCAAGAACAAGGGCGTCCAGCCCATGCTCGACGCGGTCGTGGACTACCTGCCCTCTCCCGTTGACCTACCGCCTACCCAGGGCACCAAGCCCGGCAAAGAAGACGTCATCGAGCGCAAGCCCAGCGACGACGAGCCCTTCTCGGCGTTGGCCTTCAAGATCATGACCGACCCCTACGTCGGTAAGTTGACGTACCTGCGCGTCTACTCGGGCACCCTCGAAAAGGGCGACACCGTGGTGAACACGACAAAGGGCATGAAGAAGGAACGTCTCGGACGTCTCTTGTTGATGCACGCGAACAACCGCGAGGACCTCGACACCATCCGCACCGGTGACATCGTCGCCGCGGTGGGCCTCAAGCAGGTCACCACCGGTGACACCCTCTCGGCCGTCGACCAGCCCATCCAGCTCGAGACGCTCACCTTCCCCGAGCCGGTCATCCACGTCGCGGTCGAGCCCAAGACCAAGGCGGACCAGGAGAAGTTGAGCAAGGCCCTGTACGCATTGTCCGAAGAGGACCCGACGTTTCGCGTGCGCACCGACGAGGAGACCGGCCAGACCGTCATCTCAGGTATGGGCGAACTGCACCTCGAGGTATTGGTGGACCGCATGCTGCGTGAGTTCAGCGTGGACGCCAACGTCGGTAAGCCCCAGGTGGCCTACCGCGAGACGGTTCGCAAGAAGGTCGAGAAGGTCGAAGAGAAGTACGTGCGCCAGACCGGCGGTAAGGGTCAGTACGGCCACGTCGTGATCACCCTCGAGCCCACGGGTCCCGGCGGCGGCTACGAGTTCCTCGACGAGATCACCGGTGGCGTGATTCCCAAGGAGTACATCAACCCGGTCAACCAGGGCATCACCGAGGCACTGACCTCGGGTGTGCTCGCGGGCTACCCCGTCGTGGACGTACGCGTACGCCTCACCTACGGTAGCTACCACGACGTCGACTCCTCGGAAATGGCGTTCAAGATCGCCGGTTCGATCGCCGTCAAGAAGGCCGCGCGCCTCGCCAGTCCCGTCTTGCTCGAGCCCGTGATGTCGGTCGAAGTGGTCACCCCCGAGGACTACATGGGTGACGTGATCGGTGACTTGTCGTCGCGTCGTGGACGCGTCGAGGGCATGGAGCAGAAGGGCAATAGTCAAGCAATTAAGGCACTTGTGCCGCTGGCTGACATGTTCGGCTACGCTACTGACCTGCGTTCTCGCACCCAAGGGCGCGCGACGTACACCATGCAGTTCCATTCGTACGCAGAAGTTCCCGAGGCGATCTCCAAGGAGATCGTGGCCAAGGCAACGGGAGCGTAAGAAGCCGGGAAACCGGCACCAACAAGGTCCAAACCGTGGTCGGGGAGGGCCGAAACAAACCAGACGGGTTCATATCGAACCGGTCACTAGACAGAAAGTAAGTCCCCGACAATGGCAAAGCAGAAGTTCGAGCGCACTAAGCCGCACGTCAACATTGGAACCATGGGTCACATCGACCACGGCAAGACCACTCTTACCGCGGCGATCACCAAGGTTCTCTCAGAACGCATCCCCGGCAGCGCCTTCACGCCCTTCGACCAGATCGACAAGGCCCCCGAAGAGCGCCAGCGCGGTATCACCATCTCGATCGCCCACGTGGAATACGAGACGGCCAAGCGCCACTACGCCCACGTCGACATGCCTGGTCACGCCGACTACGTGAAGAACATGATCACCGGCGCCGCCCAGGTCGACGGCGCGATCCTGGTCGTGTCCGCGACCGATGGTCCCATGCCCCAGACCCGTGAGCACGTGCTGCTCGCGCGCCAGGTGGGCGTGCCCTACATCGTGGTGGCCCTCAACAAGGCCGACATGGTCGACGACGAGGAGCTGCTCGAGCTCGTCGAGCTCGAAGTGCGTGAGTTGCTCACGAGCTACGACTTCCCCGGCGACGACACCCCGATCGTGCGCGTCTCGGCCCTTAAGGCCCTCGAAGGCGACAAGGACTGGGGCGACAAGATCATGGAGCTCATGGACGCCGTCGACACTTTCATTCCCGAGCCCGTACGCTCCACCGAGAAGCCGTTCCTGATGTCGATCGAGGACGTCATGTCCATCACCGGTCGTGGCACGGTCGTGACCGGCAAGGTCGAGCAGGGCGTCATCAAGGTCGGCGACGAAGTCGAGATCGTCGGTCTGCGTGACACCACCAAGACGGTCGTTACCGGCATCGAGATGTTCCGCAAGCTCCTCGACGAGGGACGCGCGGGCGACAACCTCGGCGCGCTGCTGCGCGGTACGAAGAAGGAAGAGGTCGAGCGCGGCCAGGTGCTGTGCAAGCCCGGTTCGATCACGCCGCACACCGTCTTTGAGGCCTCGGTCTACGTGTTGACCAAGGACGAGGGTGGTCGTCACAAGCCGTTCTTCGCGAACTACCGCCCCCAGTTCTACTTCCGCACTACCGACGTCACGGGCACCATTGAGTTGCCCGCGGGAACCGAAATGGTCATGCCGGGTGACAACACCGAGATGACCGTGACCCTGGGTAAGCCGATCGCCATGGAAGAGGGTCTCACTTTCTCCATTCGCGAGGGTGGCCGCACCGTGGGTTCGGGCCGCGTCGTAAAGATCCTGAAGTAGTCGTCATGGCCGATAACCGTCAGATGATCAGAATCCGCCTCAAGGCCTTCGACCACGGGGTCCTAGACCAGTCCACGGCGAAGATCGTCCAAACGGTCGAGCGGACCAACGCGCGCGTGCAGGGTCCCGTGCCGCTGCCCACCGAGAAGCACCGCTATACGGTGGTTCGCGGGCCGCACAAGCACAAGGACAGCCGCGAGCACTTCGAGATGAGAGTGCACAAGCGCCTGCTTGACATCGTGGACCACTCCGCCAAGACCGTCGACTCGCTCCAGCGTCTCGACCTGCCGGCCGGCGTGGACATCGAGATCAAAATTCGTCAGAACTAGGCAGTATTCACCGGGCCCCTCGGCGCCTTTGCGTCCGAAGGGCCCGGTGATGTACTCTTGAAAGCCCCTCCTTTCGAGGTGGGCAAACACAAAAGATGTGTTCAGTTGCCCTTGCGGGAACGCTGAACCGAACCAGTCGAGCGCTCCGTTCGGGTTTTTTGGCCCGGCGGAGCGTCTGTGTGTCGGAGGATCCGATACGCAGTTTTATGAAGAGAGGCACACGTGGCGACCAAAGCGATCGTCGGCGAGAAGGTGGGCATGACCCAGGTCTGGGATGACCAGAACCGGGCCATACCGGTGACGGTGGTACGCGTCAGTCCAGCTCGCGTCGTCCAGGTAAAGACTCCCGAGAAAGAGGGCTACGCCGCGGTGCAGGTCACGTGGGGCGTGCGACGCACCTCAACGTTGACCAAGGCCGAGCTCGGACACTTCGAGAAGGCGGGCGTCACCCCGGGCAAGAAGCTCGTCGAACTTCGTCTCGACGACGTCTCGGGCTACGAGATCGGCCAGGAGATCCTCGCCGACACGCTCGAAAAGGGCGAGATGATCGACGCGACGGCCGTCTCCAAGGGCAAGGGCTTCTCCGGCGCTATGAAGCGCCACAACTTCTCCGGTCAGGGCGCCGCGCACGGCAACCACAAGCACCACCGCGCCCCCGGATCGATCGGCGCCTGTGCGACGCCCGGTCGTGTCTTCAAGGGCACCAAGATGTCCGGTCGCTACGGCGGCGGTCAGGTCACCACCACCAACCTCGAAGTCGTCGGCGTCGACGTCGAGCGCCACCTCGTGCTCGTCAAGGGTGCCGTTCCGGGTCCGCGCGGCGGGGTCGTCGTGTTGCGTACCTCGGTGAAGAACCCCATGAAGGCCGGAGGTAAGCGATGAGCGACGTGTTCACGTTACGTGGCCCGATCAAGAAGGACCGTCCCGAGCCCGCGAAGCGATCAGCCACGCGCCACTCGATCGACGGTGCCGCACTGGGCACGGTCGAGCTCGAACCGACGATCTTTGGCATCGAGCCCAACATGGCCGTGCTGCACCAGGTCATCAAGGCCCAGCTCGCCGCCAAGCGCCAGGGTACTCAGTCCACCAAGACCCGCAAGGAAGTTCGCGGCGGTGGCAAGAAGCCGTTCAACCAGAAGGGCACCGGTAACGCTCGCCAGGGCACCATCCGCGCGCCGCACTACCCGGGCGGTGGCATCGCGCTCGGCCCCAAGCCGCGCAAGTACGACCAGAAAACGCCTAAGAAGATGATCCGCCTGGCGCTCTATTCGGCGCTGTCGGACCGCGCGAGTCTCGAGCGCGTCGCAGTGCTCGACAGCTTCGCCGCCTGGGATAGCCCCAAGACCAAAGAGGCCATCGCGGCCCTTTCCGCCCTCGGACTCGAGGGCAAGGTCCTCGTGGTCCTCGGCAACGACGACGCCACGGCGTTGCGCGCTTTTCGCAACCTCGCCCACGTCAAGACCATCGACGCGGGTGAGATCAACGCCTACGACGTCTTGGACTGTGACTGGATCCTGTTCACCGACGCCACCCTGCCCACCGCGAAAGAGGTCGAGTAATGCGCGACGCCATGAGCATCCTGATCCGTCCGGTCGTCTCGGAGAAGACCTACGCGCTGATGGACCGCGGCACCTACGTCTTCGTGGTCGACCCTCGTGCGACCAAGATCGACGTGCGTAACGCCGTCGAGCAGGCCTTCAACGTGAAGGTCGTCAACGTCAACACTCTCAACCGCAAGGGCAAGTCGACGCGCAACCGTCGCACCGGAGTCGTGGGCACGCGCCCCGACTCGAAGCGGGCCATCGTCACCCTCAAGCAGGGCGACACGATCAATCTCTTCGAGAACTAAGGACTGTCGTGGCACTACGTCATCGCAAACCAACCAGCCCCGGTCGTCGATTCCAGACGGTCTCGGACTTCGCTGACATCACCAAATCGACCCCGGAGAAGTCGCTGCTCGACCCCAAGCCCCGCACCGGCGGTCGCAACAGTTACGGACGCAAGACCTCGCGCCACCGCGGTGGTGGTCACAAGCAGCAGTACCGCATCATCGACTTCAAGCGCAACAAGGACGGCGTGCCCGCCAAGGTCGCGGCGATCGAGTACGACCCGAACCGGACGTGCCGCATTGCCCTGCTGCACTACGCCGACGGCGAGAAGCGCTACATCCTCGCGCCCAACGGCCTGAAGGTGGGCGACTTCGTCGAGTCCGGCGCCAAGGCCGACATCCGCACCGGCAATGCGTTGCCCATGCGATTCATCCCCACGGGTGCCACGGTGCACAACGTCGAGTTGCGCCCCGGTGGCGGCGGCAAGATGGGCCGCAGTGCCGGTATGAGCGTCCAGCTGGTCGCCAAGGATGGCGGTTACGCCACGCTTCGCCTCCCGTCGACCGAGATGCGCCGCGTCCCGATCGACTGTCGAGCGACGCTCGGCATCGTCGGCAACTCTGAGCACGAGCTCATCAAGGTCGGTAAGGCCGGTCGTAGTCGTTGGAAGGGCATTCGCCCCCAGACGCGCGGCGTGGCCATGAACCCGGTCGACCACCCACTCGGTGGTGGTGAAGGAAAGACGTCCGGTGGACGCCACCCGGTTTCACCGTGGGGTCAGCCAGAGGGTCGTACGCGTCTGCCAAAGGCATCAGACGCTTTGATTATTCGTCGTCGCCGTGGACGCGGCTCGCGGAGGTAGGTAGAGAATGTCACGTAGCTTAAAAAAGGGTCCCTTCATCGACGCGCACCTCTTGAAGAAGGTCGACGCGATGAACGCCGCGAACGAGAAGAAGGTCATCAAGACCTGGAGTCGTCGTTCGACGGTCATCCCCGACATGGTCGGACACACCTTCGCGGTGCACGACGGACGGCGCCACGTGCCGGTGTTCTGCAACGAGTCGATGGTCGGCCACAAGCTCGGCGAGTTCGCCCCCACGCGAACCTTCAAGTTCCACGCGGGCCAGGAAAAGACGGGTAGGCGCTAATGACCGGTCCCAAGACCAACGAACGTCCGGGTACGCGCGCGACGCTGCGCGGCTATCACATGTCCGCGAGCAAGGCCCGCGTCGTGTTGAACCTGATCCGTGGTGAGGACGTCACGACCGCGCGCGAGATCCTGGCGGGCACGACCCGCGAGGCCGCCGACGTGGTCGGCAAGGTCCTCGCGTCAGCCGTGGCGAACGCCGTGAACAACGACACCATGAACGCCGACGAGCTCTTCGTCTCGGCGGCCTACGCCGACGAAGGCATCACCATGAAGCGCTTCACGCCACGTGCGCGCGGGCGAGCGGGCGCGATCCGCAAGCGTTCGTGCCACATCACCGTGATCGTCTCACGACTGGACCCAGAGCGTATCGAGGCCCTGCGCGCGTCGCGCTCGGCCCAGGCGACCGCGTCGCGCGCTCGTCGAGTGTCGACCTCGCGCCGTCGCGCGGACCAGACCGCGAGTCTCAACAAGCGCGAGACCGCCGCGGCCGCAGCCGCCGAGAACGAGGCTCTAGAGGCCGAGGCCCGCGAGGCCGAGGCCCGTGAGAACGAGTCGTTCGACAACGAGTCAACCGCGGTCGAATCCAGTGAACACGACGTCGAGACCGACGCGCTCGACGAGGGTGCCACGACCGACGAAGCCACCGAGAGCGAAGTCACCCACGACGAGGCCACCCACGACGTGGCCACCCACAACGAGGCCAGCGACGCTGCGCCAACCGAGCCCGAACTGATGCTCGAGGCTTCGAGCGACGAGGACGACCAGAACGACAAGAGCGACGACACGGTGTCCGAGGACACCACTGAGGAGACGAACTAATGGGTCAGAAGGTAAACCCCTACGGTTTCCGTCTCGGTATCACGACGGACTGGAAGTCACGCTGGTTCAAGGAGCGCGGCTACAAGGACCTCGTCATCGAGGACTGGAAGATCCGCGACTACTTGACCAAGCAGCTCGAGAGCGCGGCCGTGTCGCGCATCGAGATCGAGCGCAACTCGGACCGTATCCGCGTGGACATCCACACCGCGCGTCCGGGCATCGTCATCGGTCGACGCGGGGCCGAGGCCGAGCGTCTGAAGAAGGACCTCGAGAAGATCACCGGTCAGAAGAACAAGATCTCGCTCAACATCCAAGAGATCAAGCAACCCGAACTTGACGCCGCGTTGATCGCCCAGGGGATCTGTGACCAGCTGCTTCGCCGGGTGGCGTTTCGTCGCGCGATGAAGCGCGGTATCCAGACCGTCCAGAAGGCCGGCGCCATGGGCGTGAAGATCCAGGCCTCGGGTCGTCTGGGCGGCGCCGAGATGTCGCGCCGTGAGTCCTACCGCGAAGGGCGCGTGCCCCTACACACGCTTCGCGCCGACATCGACTACGGCTTTCGCGAGGCTCGCACCAACACGGGCCGCATCGGCGTGAAGGTGTGGATCTACAAGGGCGACATCCTGCCCTACCAGTTGACCAACGACGAGAAGATCGTGCGCGAGGCGGCCATGGCGGCCGGTGACGCGGTGCCGGTGGGCGCGACGCCCGCCGTGCCCAAGGGCGTCGTGCGCGCTGGTGGAGGACGTCGTCGTGTCGAACAAGAGGTGCCCAGCGAAGAGGTCGCCACCGACGTGAACCCCGCTGACCTACTGGCGGCGAACGACGAGGTCGAGCGTCGACTGAGCGTGGAAGAGGAGATCGAGCGTCGCACGGCCCAAGATCACACCGACACGCCGCACTTCCGAAAGGACGCTGAGTAATCATGTTGATGCCCCGCAAGGTAAAGCACCGCAAGCAGCAGCGCGGCCGCATGGCCGGCATGGCCAAGGGCGGCGTGGAGTTGGCCTTCGGTGACTTCGGGATCCAGGCCCAAGAGGCCGGATGGATCACCGCTCGACAGATCGAAGCCGCTCGTATCGCCATGACCCGTCACGTCAAGCGTGGTGGCAAGGTCTGGATCCGGATCTTCCCGGACAAGCCGGTCACCCAGAAGCCAGCCGAAACCCGCATGGGCTCGGGCAAGGGCAACCCGGAGTTCTGGGTCGCTGTCGTCAAGCCCGGGCGCATCATGTTCGAGCTCGGTGGCGTGGACGAGACGCTGGCGCGCGCCGCCATGGACCGCGCCATCCAGAAGCTGCCCATCAAGGCCAAGTTCGTGATTCGTCCCGGGACCCACGGCACACCGGAGGTGACCATCTAATGGCAAAGACCGCTGAACGCGTCGCGGAGCTTCGTCTCCTCGGCGACAAGGAACTACTGGAGCGTCTGAGTGACTCGCGTCGCGAGTTGTTCAACATGCGTTTCCAACTGGCCACGGGCCAGTTGGACAACTCCGCGCGTCTGCACGAAGTGCGCAGGGACATCGCGCGCTTGTCGACGTTCGTGCGCGAGCGCGAGATCGCGGCCGCTGAAGCGGCCCAGGAAAGTGAGTAGTCATGACTGACTCGACGAACGAAACGCAGCGAGAGAATCCGCGCAAGGTCCGCGAGGGCATTGTGGTGTCGGACAAGATGGCTTCGACGTTGGTGGTCGCGGTCAATGAGCGCGTCAGCCACCCTCGCTACGGCAAGACGGTCCAGCGTACGAAGAAGCTCTACGTGCACGACGACAAGAACGAGGCGAAGATCGGCGACCGCGTAAGGGTCCAAGAGACCCGTCCGCTCTCTAAGCTCAAGCGCTGGCGGCTCACCGAGATCGTGGAGCGTGCCCGATGATCCAGCAAGAATCCCGTCTCAAGGTGGCCGACAACAGCGGAGCCAAGGAAGTCTTGTGCATCCGGGTGCTCGGCGGCTCACGCCGTCGCTACGCCTCGATCGGTGACGTCTTCATCGCCACCGTGAAGGACGCCATCCCGGGCGCCGCCGTGAAGAAGGGTGACGTCGTTCGCTGCGTGGTGGTTCGCACCTCGAAGGAACGCCGCCGTCCCGACGGCTCCTACATCAAGTTCGACGAGAACGCGGCCGTGTTGATCAACGATCAGCTCCAGCCGCGCGGTACCCGCATCTTCGGGCCGGTCGGACGCGAGCTACGCGACAAGAAGTTCATGCGCATTATTTCCCTGGCGCCGGAGGTGCTGTAATGAAGATTCGTAAAGGCGACGACGTGCTGGTCCTGTCGGGCAAGTTCCGCGGCGAGCGCGCTCAAGTCGAAGAGGCCATGCCCGCGAGCAACAAGGTCATCCTGGACGGCCTCAACATCGCCAAGCGTCACACCAAGCAGGCGGGTGCGACCATGCAGGCCGGCATCATCGACAAGTTGATGCCCCTGCACGTGTCCAACGTCGCCCTGTGGTGCGCTGGTCACAAGGGACCCGCCAAGGTGGGCTACAAGATCGCTGACGGCACCAAGGTGCGCGTTTGTCGCAAGTGTGGAGAGACGCTATGAGTACCCAAACCCGCCCGCGTCTGAAGGTTCGCTACGACCAGGAGATCCGTCCGGCCTTGAAGGACGAGCTCGGTCTGGACAACATCATGCAGGTACCGCGCCTCACCAAGATCGTGCTCAACTCGGGCGTCGGCAAGGCGACCCAGCAGGCGTCACTGCTCGAGGGCGCCCAGCGCGACCTCGAACTGATCACGGGCCAAAAGCCCGTGGTGACGCGCGCCAAGAAGTCGATCGCGAGTTTCAAGTTGCGCGAGGAGCAGCCCATCGGCGTCAAGGTCACCCTGCGCGGGGACCGGGCCTGGGAGTTCTTCGATCGACTGCTCAGCCTCGCGATCCCGCGTATCCGTGACTTCCGTGGTCTGTCGCCCAAGTCGTTCGACGGTCACGGGAACTACACCTTCGGGGTGAACGACCAGCTGATCTTCCCCGAGGTCGACTACGACAAGATCGACGCGCCGCGTGGCTTTGACATCACCATCGTCACCACGGCCACCAACGATGAGCAGGGACGCGCTTTCCTTCGCGCGTACGGCTTTCCCTTCAAGCAGGAGAATCGATAGACATGGCTAAGAAAGCCCTTCGTATTAAGCAGCAGAAGACTCCCAAGTTCTCGACACGCGCCTACACGCGCTGCGAACGTTGTGGTCGTCCGCGCTCGGTGTATCGCAAGTTCGGTCTGTGCCGCATCTGCCTGCGTGTGATGGTGCACGCTGGCGAGGTTCCCGGCGTGACCAAGGCGAGTTGGTAGGAGGACAGCTATGACTATGACTGACCCCATCGCCGACATGCTGACCAGGATCCGCAACGCGAACTCCGCGATGTTCGACACCGTCAAGATGCCCAGTTCGAAGTTGAAGGAGAACCTCGCCAAGGTCCTTGAGAAGGAGGGCTTCATCTCGGGTTTCACCGTGACCAAGTCCGAGGGTAAGCCCGGCTCGACCCTCGAGATCTCGCTTAAGTACTCCGAGGACCGTCGCAAGACGATCGTCGGCATCAAGCGCGTGTCCAAGCCCGGTCTTCGCATCTACAAGAAGTCCGACCAGATGCCCAAGGTGCTCGGCGGCGTCGGCGTGGCCGTCGTGTCGACGAGCCACGGACTCATGACCGACCGCGAAGCCCGCAAGGCCAAGTTGGGCGGCGAGGTGCTCTGCTATGTCTGGTAACTCGACGTCATCCAAGGAGAACCGCTGATGTCACGTATTGGCCGTAACCCCATCACCGTGCCGTCCTCGGTGACCGTCTCGGTCGCCGACGGGATCGTCAGCGTCAAGGGCCCCAACGGGTCCATGACGCGGATTCTGCCCGAGGGCATCACGTTGCACCAAGACGGTGACCAGTTGAACGTCGATCGCCTGAACGACGAGACCGCCTACCGGGCGTTGCACGGACTGACCCGTACGCTGGTGTCCAACATGGTCACCGGCGTGACCGAGGGATGGACCAAGGAACTCGAGATCATCGGCGTCGGTTACCGCGCCGCGGCCGGAGCGCCGGGCGTGCTCGACCTCGCCCTAGGTTTCTCGCACCCCGTCAAGTTCACCGCGCCCGAAGGCATCACCTTCGAGGTGCCCGCCCCCACGCGCGTGATCGTCAAGGGTGCCGACAAGGAGGTCGTGGGTCAGGTGGCCGCGACCATCCGCAAGATCCGTAAGCCTGAGCCCTACAAGGGCAAGGGCGTGCGCTACCTCGGTGAGCGAGTGGCGCGCAAGGCTGGAAAGGCTGCGAAGTAATGGCACGTACTACGAGAGAACTGCGCGAGCGTCGCCACAAGCGCATCCGCAACAAGTTGTCGGGTACGCCCGAGCGCCCGCGCGTCGCGGTGAGCCGCACCAACAAGCACATCTCGGCCCAGATCATCGACGACACCCAGGGCGTCACCCTGGCCGCCGCGTCGTCGGTCGAGGCTTCACTGAAGTCAAGCGTCCACGGCAACGTGGACGGGGCCAAGGCTGTCGCCAAGCTTCTCGCCGAGCGCGCGAAGGCCGCCAACATCACCACCGTGGTCTTTGACCGCGGTGGGTTCGACTACCACGGCCGCGTGGCTGCCTTCGCAGACCAGCTTCGCGCTGATGGACTGGAGTTTTAATGAGTGACGTAGAACAGTTCGAAGAGCGGACCATCAAGGTCAACCGCGTGTCCAAGGTCGTCAAGGGTGGACGGCGTTTCTCGTTCACCGCGCTGATGGTGATCGGGGACCGCAACGGCCGGGTCGGCCTCGGCTACGGCAAGGCCAAGGAAGCGGGGCTCGCGGTGCAAAAGGGCATCGAAGAGGCGCGCAAGAACCTCTTCGACGTGCCGATCGCGGGCACGACCATTGTCTATCCCGTCATCGGCGCCTCGGGTGCCGGTCGCGTGCTCATGAAGCCCGCGGCTCCCGGTACCGGCGTCATCGCCGGCGGCGCCGCGCGCGCGATCCTCGAGATGGCGGGCGTGAAGGACATCATCGCCAAGTCGCTCGGTTCACCCAACGGCATCAACGTCGCGCACGCGACGATCGACGGCCTCAAGCAACTACGTCGGCCCGAGGACATCGCGGCCCTGCGCGACCAGTCGCCCGAGCACGTGATCCCCTCGGGAACCCTTCGTGCCTATCGCGAGCGTCAGCGCGAGGGCGACCTGTTCAAGACGGAGGCGTAGTCCATGACCCAATTGAAAGTCACCCAGATCCGTTCGGCGATCGCGACCAAGCCCAAGCACCGCGGGACCCTGCGAGCGCTCGGTCTTCGTGGCATCGGCCAGACCAACGTGCTGCCGGACCGTCCTGAGATCCACGGCATGATCGCTCGCGTACCCCACCTGATCAAAGTAGAAGAGGTCAACGAATGAAGTTGCACGATCTCAAGTCACCCGAAGGCTCGACGCATCGCAAGAAGATCGTCGGTCGCGGTATCGGCGGTAAGGGCGGCAAGACCGCGGGCCGTGGCACCAAGGGCCAAAAGGCCCGCCGCCAGATCCCGGCGGGCTTCGAGGGCGGCCAGTTGCCGCTTCTCCAGCGCATCCCCAAGCTGAAGGGTTTCACGAATCCCTTTCGCGTGGAGTACACGCCCGTCAACCTCGACGCGCTCGTCGCGCTGGGGGTCAGTGACGTCAACCCCGACGTGCTCGTCGCGCGAGGCCTCGCGCGCAAGAAGGACCTGATCAAGGTCCTCGGGCGCGGCACGGTCACCACGGCGCTCAACGTCTCGGCCCACGCGTTCTCCGCGCCCGCCAAGGCCGCCATCGAAGCGGCCGGCGGTACCACGACCGAAATCGACCTGCCCTTCGCGGTTCGACCACCAGCCTCGGGCAACCAACACCAGAACCGCTAAGGACTGAACTGTGCTGCGCAGACTCTCGAACATCTTTCGTGTACCGGACCTTCGTAACAAGGTCCTGTTCACCATCGCGATCATCTGCCTCTACCAGGCGGGCGCCAACATCCCAATCCCCGGTGTGAGTTGGTCCCAGGTTCAGCTGTTGCAGTCTAAGGCGGGGGCGAGCGGGGTGCTGGGCTTCCTCAACCTCTTCTCGGGAGGCGCGCTGACCCGCCTCGCCGTGTTCGGTCTGGGCGTCATGCCCTACATCACCAGTTCGATCGTCATCCAGTTGCTCACGACGGTCATCCCCAAGCTCGGTGAGTGGCGCGACCAGGGGGCGGTGGGTCAAAAGAAGATCACCCAGACGACCCGTTATCTCACCATCGCCCTGGCGCTGTTGCAGTCGACGGGCCTCATCTACGCCTTCCACGGCCACGACCAAGCGCTGCTCGGCTTTAACATCGACCTCATCCCGAAGTTCACCTTGGCCCTGGGTCTGTTCATGGTCGCGATCATGACCGCGGGCACCGCGTTCGTCATGTGGCTCGCCGAGCTCATCACCCAGCGCGGCATCGGCCAGGGCATGAGTCTGTTGATCTTCGCCAACGTCGTCGCCGGTATGCCCTCGGGCGGCCACGCGGTCTGGAGCGAGGGCGGCCCCGCCAAGTTCTTCGTCATCCTCGCGGTCTCGATCGCCCTGCTCGTGCTCATCGTCTTCATGGACAACGGACAACGACGAATCCCGGTGACCTTCGCACGCCGCGTCGTCGGTCGACGCGAGATGGGGGGCAACAGTACGTACATCCCGCTCAAGGTCAATCAGTCCGGCGTTATCCCGATCATCTTCGCGTCCTCGGTGCTCTACATCCCGGTGTTGATGAGCAACATCGTGCCTTGGACGAGTTTCCAGAACTTCGTGAACTCCTCGCTGCACCCGACGAGCTTCTTCTACATCTTCTCGGACTTCCTGCTCATCCTCGCTTTCACGTTCTTCTACGTCTACATCGCCTTCGAACCCCACCAGCAGGCCGAGATGCTGCGCCAGCAGGGTGGCTTCGTGCCGGGCATCCGCCCGGGTATGCCGACCGAGAAGTACTTCGCCAAGATGCTCAGTCGACTGACGGTAGTGGGCGCTCTTTTCCTCGCCTCGGTCGCGGTAATCCCGTCGATTCTCATGGCCCTGTGGAACATCAACCGATTCCCCTACTACGGAACGACCTTGCTGATCGCGGTGGGCGTGGCCCTCGAGACGATGCGTCAGATTGACTCCCAGCTCATGATGCGCAACTACGAGGGATTCCTGAAGAGGTAGCAATGCCACGTCTAAACCTGGTCGTTCTTGGTAAACAAGGCGCAGGCAAGGGTACGCAGTGCAAGCGTCTCGCCGAGGCCTACGCCATCCCTCACGTCTCGACGGGCGACATGTTGCGCGCCGCGGTCAAGGCCGACTCGCCGCTCGGGCGCGAGGTGGCGGCCATCATGGACGCGGGCGCCCTGGTCTCGGACGACCTGGTGATCCGCCTCGTGGACCAGCGCTTTGGCGAGCCCGACGCGTCGCGCGGAGCGTTGCTCGACGGCTTTCCGCGCACGATCCTCCAGGCCGAGGCGCTCGAGACGCTGCTCGGCGAGGACGGTATCAAGCTCTGCATCAATCTGGACGTGCCCGTGTCGCTCGTGACCGAACGGCTCTCGTCGCGCCGGGTCTGTCAGGAGTGCGGCAACATCTACAAGGACACCGACATCGAGGCGATCTCGGGCACGTGCTCGAACTGCGGGGGCGACGTCATCCAACGCAAGGATGACCAGCCCGAAGCGATTGCCAAGCGCCTCGAGGCCTACGAACGCGACACCGAGCCACTGCTCGCCTTCTACCAGGAACGTGGACTGCTCGTCGTCGTCGACGGCGCCCAGAGCCCCGACGAGGTCACCGCTGCTCTCGTGGCCGTCATCAGCGAACGGGGTCTCGCGTGAGGCGATCGGCCGAGGAGTTGGCCAAGATGCGCAAGGCCGGCAAGGTGGTCGCCGAGATGCACGAGGCGACGAGGGCGGCGATCCGCCCCGGCGTGACCACGAGCCAACTCAACGAAGTCGCCGCCGCCGTGCTCGAAAAGCGCGGGGCTCGCTCGAACTTCCTCAACTACCACGGCTTTCCCGCGGTGATCTGCACGAGCCCCAACGACATGATCGTCCACGGCATCCCCGGCACTTACCGGCTCGTCGAGGGCGACATCATCTCGATCGACTGCGGAGCGATCATCGAGGGCTATCACGGCGACGCGGCCTACACCGCGGGGGTGGGCACGATCAGTGATCTCGCCCAGAAGTTGATCGAGGTGACCGAACGATCGATGTGGGCGGGCATCGAGCAACTGCGCATCGGCAACCGTCTGCACGAGGTGGGCCGGGCGGTCCAGGACGTGGCCGAGGCGGCGGGCTTCTCGGTGGTGCGCGAGTACGTCGGCCACGCGATCGGCACCGCGATGCACGAGAGTCCCCAGGTGCCCAACTACTGGCCGGGCACGCCCGGTCCGACGTTAAAAGAGGGCATGGTCTTCGCTATCGAACCAATGGTCAACGTCGGAACCTACGACACCTACGTCCTCGAGGACGGGTGGGGTGTGATGACCCAGGACGGCCAACTCTCGGCGCACTTCGAACACACGATCGCGGTCACCGACAACGGGCCCGAGGTTTTCACGCTCCCTTAGTCGCGCGGGTGGGTGCGATCGAACTGACGCTGGGCGAAGAGCGCGGCTTCGGTGCGACGCTGGTAGCCGAGCTTAGCGAGCAGGTTCGACACGTAGTTCTTGACTGTCTTCTCGGCGAGGAACATCACGTCGGCGATCTCACGGTTGCTCATGCCTTCGCTCAGCAGTTCGAGGATACGACGTTCCTGGCCGCTCAGACTCTCGAGTCGAACGTCCTCGGCGATCTGTCGGCGCAGGCGCTCTTTGGCGCGATCGAGTTGTTCGGCGGTCATGAGGGTCTCGCCCGCGGCGACCCGGCGGATCGAGTTGACGAGGTCGTCACCGCGCACGTTCTTTAGCACGTAGCCACGCGCTCCCGCGAGCATTGACGCGTTGAGGGCCTCGTTGTCGGCGAAGGATGTCAGCATCAGGCACGCCAGGTCAGGGCGCTGTTCGTGCAACGAGCGACAGAGGTCCACGCCACTGCCGTCGGGCAGGCGCACGTCGAGCACGGCGACGTCGACCTCGTCGAGCGACAGGCTCAGCGCCTCTTCGAGGTTGCCCGCCTCGGCAACCACCTTGAGGTCCTCGTTCGACTCGAGCAGTTCGCGCAGTCCGCGCCGGACGATCTCATGGTCGTCAACGAGGAAGAGTCGGATCACGTCAGTCCAGTCGGTTCGCGGTCCACCGCACTTGCGTACCGTGGCCGATCTCTGAGTCTACGTAACAATCGCCGCCCAGGTCGCGGGCGCGCGAGGCGAGGTTGCGCAGCCCCCGCCCGCCGCTCGCGGCCGAGGCGAAGCCGACCCCGTCGTCGTTGACCAGCAGCACGAGCATGTTCTCGTCGATGCTCAGGTCGACGTCGACTCGTTGGGCCTGGGAGTGGCGCACGATGTTCGAGAGGATCTCGCGCAAGGCCTGCACGACGTGCTGGGCGCAGTGGGGCGCCACCAGGTCGTCGATGCCCGCCAAGGTCTTGAGGTGCACCTGGACGCCGAGGCGAGAGGCGACTTCGACGGTGAGTGTCTCGATGCGCTGTTCGAGGGAGTCGACCTCGCTACGCTCCTGGTCGATCTCAAAGATGGTGGTACGGATGTCGTGGATGGTCTCGTTGAGTTCGTCGAGCGAGGTGTTGATGCGCTCGCGCACTCGGTCCTCGAGTGAGCCCGAGAGGGTGAGTTGCAACGAGAGACCCACGCCGAAGAGCCGTTGGATGACGGTGTCGTGCAGGTCGCGCGCGAGTCGTTCGCGCTCTTCGGCGATGGTGAGGTCGCGCACGTGACTGCGCAACTTGGCCTGGTCGATCACGAGTCCGGCCGCGCGCCCGAAACCCGCGACGAGATCCTCGTCCTCGGGACTGAAGGGTTTGCCCGAGAGCGGGTCGGTGAGATAGAGGTTCCCGAAGACCGTGCCGTCTTCGACGATGACCGGCACCCCGAGGAACTGGGTCATGGGTGGGTGGTGAGGGGGAAATCCCGAACTGCCGTCGTGCGACGACAGGTCGTCGACTCGCAGCGTCCGTGCGAGCCGGATCGTCTCACCGAGCACTCCGTGGCCGCGCGGTAGTTCGCCGATTAGTGCGCGTCGCCGGTCGTCCAGACCGTGGGTGATGAAACTCGACAGCGTCGCACCGTCACTCGCCAGCACGCCGAGGGCGCCGTAGCGGGCGCCCACCAGCGTGGTGGCGCTCTCGACGATGTTCTCTAACAGTGTCGTCAGGTTCGCGTCAGCTTCGATGAGCAAGATGGCGTCAATGAGCGCGTGGAGCCTCTCGGGGTCCTTGATTTGGTGAAACGGCATCACCGAGAGCCTTCCACACCTCGTTTGCGCCCGGTAGTCGATTCTTGGTGCCTCCTACTTGGTGCGAAAGGGGCTAGCCCCGCTGGCCGACCACCACCGAGAGCGGCAACAACACGAAAGTGGCGCCTCGATCGAAGGCCTGGCGCATGATTTCGTTGGGCGGCGACTGACCAGTGGCTCGTTTGGCGATGCCCGAGGCCATGACCGACCAGGTGAGACCGTCGGCATCGAGGCCGTCTATCTGCAGTGAGACGACGTCCCCGCGCTCGGCGGCCAGGATTACGGCGGGGTCCGAGCTGGCGAGCAGTACGAAATTGCCCTCTATCAGGGCAATTCGTGCTGGCAGGGCGACCGGCAGGCATTTGACCGAGATGACGACCCGCGCGAGGGCGGCGGCCCCCAGCAGGCTGACGCATTCATCGCGGTGTATAGACTCGGGTACCAGGGTCCTGGACGGTTCCGTCATTCACCAAGCATTGTCGACGTTTTGGCGTAGTCACTAGGGGCTCTGGTCACATATCGGGGTTTTTCGGTCGCCGGACATCCGCCGGCCGCGAGGCATTCGGCCGGCTTTTGCTTTCCGGGAGTTTTCCGGTAGAATGGTCAGCCGACCTCTTGGAAGCGAGAGGTCCATCCGTCAAGGAGCTTTTTGCCCTTTGACGTCGTATTACCCACACAAGGAGAAGAACCTGAGTAAGCCAAAGGAAGACGCGTTCACCGTCGAAGGGACCGTCGTCGAGCCTCTACCAAACGCCATGTTCCGCGTGGAGCTGGAGAACGGCTACACCGTTCTCGCCCACAGTTCAGGAAAGATGCGCATGCACCGCATCCGTATCCTTCCCGGCGACAAGGTCCAAGTCGAGATCACGCCCTACGACATGACCCGTGGACGCATCACCTACCGGTACAAATAACTCAGTTTCCGTTTCGTTCGAGAAAGAAAAGACATGAAGGTCCGCGCCAGCGTCAAGCCCATGTGCGAGAAGTGCAAGGTCATTCGTAGGGCCGGTCACGTGCGCGTGATCTGCGAGAACCCGCGTCACAAGCAGCGTCAGGGCTAGGAGAGGAAGAACATGGCCCGTATTGCCGGAGTAGACATCCCCCGCGAAAAGCGGACGGTGATCGCACTCACGTACATCTTTGGTGTCGGACCAACGACCGCGGAGCAGATCTGCGCCGCGACGGGTATCGACGAGTCCACGCGCGTGAAGGACCTCAGCGAAGCTGACGTCAACAAGCTGCGTGCCTACATCGACCAGAACCTCACCGTCGAAGGTGACCGTCGCCGCGACGTCGCCCAGGACATCAAGCGCAAGATGGAGATCAACTGCTTGCAGGGCATCCGTCACCGCAAGGGCCTGCCCGTGCGCGGACAGCGCACCCGCACCAACGCTCGCACCCGCAAGGGACCCAAGCGCACCGTCGCTGGTAAGAAGAAGGTAACGAAGTAATGGCCAAGCCAACCACGGTCCGCAAGGGTCGTCGCAAGGAACGAAAGAACGTCGCCTTCGGCGTCGCGCACATCAAGAGTTCGTTCAACAACACGATCGTCTCGATCACCGACCCTGAGGGCAACGTGCTGTCGTGGGCCTCGTCGGGTCAGGTTGGTTTTAAGGGTTCACGCAAGTCCACGCCGTACGCCGCCCAGCTCGCCGCTGAGAAGTGTGCGCGCGCCGCGATGGAGCACGGCGTGAAGAAGGTCGACGTGTTGGTGCGAGGACCCGGTTCGGGCCGCGAGACCGCGATCCGTTCGATCGCCGCCGCCGGCATTGAGGTCGTCGCCATCAAGGACGTCACGCCGCTGCCTCACAACGGATGTCGGCCCAAGAAGCGTCGGAGGGGTTAACGATGGCCCGCTACACCGGACCCGTGTGCCGCCTCTGTCGCCGTGAGCGCACCAAGCTCTACCTGAAGGGCGAGCGCTGCTTCACCTTGAAGTGCCCCGTCGCCGAGAACTCGGACCGCCAGACCCGCGCCTTCCCGCCGGGCATGCACGGTCGTGACCGTCAGCGCCAGGGTTCGGAGTACCTCACCCAGCTTCGCGAGAAGCAGAAGGCCCGTCGAATCTACGGCATCCTCGAAAAGCAGTTCCGCAACCTCTACGAGGAGGCGAGCCGTCGTCCGGGCATGACCGGTACGAACCTGCTGCAGTTCCTCGAGTGTCGCCTCGACAACGTCGCCTACCGCGCGGGTTGGGGCGCGTCGCGCGCCCAAGCGCGTCAGCTGGTTCGTCACGGTCACGTGACGATCAACGCCAAGCGCGTCACGATCCCCTCGTACCGCGTGCGTCCCGGCGAGGTCGTCGCCCTCAAGGCCGTGACCCGCGACAACTTCAACGTCAAGCGCAACCTCGACGTCCTGGACCGCACCGTCCCGGGCTGGCTCGAGAAGGGCGACAACGGCTTTTCGGTCACGGTTCGCGTCGTACCCCAGCGCGAACAAATAGACGAATCGATTCAAGAGCAACTCATCGTCGAGTTGTACTCGAAGTAACCACAGTTTTTTAGATCTTTAAGGAGTCCCCATGTTGATCATCCAACGCCCCACCATCGAAGCCCTCGGCGAAGAAGTCAACCACCGCCAGTCCTTTGGCATCGGTCCGCTCGACCCCGGCTTCGGCCACACGCTCGGCAATTCGCTACGTCGCACGCTGCTCTCGTCGATCCCCGGAGCGGCCGCCACGCGCGTGAAGTTCGACGCCGTGTTGCACGAGTTCGGCGTCATCGAAGGCGTGAAGGAAGACGTCCAGGACATCTGCCTGAACTTGAAGGACCTTCTGCTCATCGTCCACTCGGACGAGCCCGTCACGTTGCGCCTCGACAAGCGCTCCGAGGGACCGGTCACCGCGCGCGACCTCTCGACGACCGCTGACGTGGAGATTCTGAACCCCGACCTGCACCTGGCCTACCTGACCAACGCCAAGAGTGCGCTCACCTTCGAGCTCACCGTCGAGCGCGGCAAGGGATACGTCGGTGCTGAGGGAAACAAGGGCTCCTCGACCATCGGCGTCATTCCCCTGGACGCGATCTTCACACCCGTTCGTCGCGTGAGCTTCGAGATCGAGCCGGTGCGCGTCGAGCAGAGCAAGGACTTCGACCGCCTGGTGATCGACATCGAGACCGACGGTTCGATTAGTCCGCGTGAGGCGCTCGCCTCGGCCGGCAAGACCCTCGGCTCGTTGGTCAGCCTCATCGGCAGCTTCGACGAGGAGGCCCCGTCGCTCGAACTCGGCGACGTCGGTACCGCCCAGGCCGCGGCGAGCGAACTGGACATCCGCATCGAAGAGCTCGGCCTCACCGAGCGTTCGCGCAACTGCTTGAAGCGCGCAGGCATCAACACCATCGCCCAGCTGGTCAACGCCACTGAGCGTGACCTCACCTCGATCACCAACTTCGGCGCCACGTCGCTGAAGGACGTCACCGACCGTCTCGAAGAGCGCGGCCTGTCACTTCGAGTGGAGGATTAAGCATGCGCGGAACCCCCACCAAGGGCAAGCGGTTCGGTGGCGACAGTGCCCACCAAAAGGCGATGATGGGCAATCTCGTTGCCTCGCTCATCGCGGCCGAATCACTCGTCACCACCGAGGCCAAGGCCAAGGCGCTTCGCCCGATTGCCGAAAAGGTCGTCACCGCCGCGAAGAACTCGCCCGAAGGCTCGGTCAACGCGCAGCGTCGCGTCGTCGCCTTCATTCGCGACAAGGACATGACCCACAAGCTCTTCACCGAGATCGCGCCGCGCTACACGGATCGTCCCGGTGGTTACACGCGCATCTTGAAGCTTGGGCCGCGTCAGGGTGACAACGCCCCGATGGCGCGCATTGAGTTCGTCTGATCCAGTCCAGGGCGACACCCAACGGTGGCGCCTCGACATTGCCTACGACGGTGCGGCCTTCGCGGGCTTCGCGTACCAGCCAGAGTCCACCACGGTCGTGGGCGTCTTGCGTGAGACCCTCGCGAGCACGCTGCATCTCTCCCAAGAGCCAGTGATCGTCGGCGCGGGTCGCACCGACGCCGGCGTGCACGCCTTTGGCCAGGTGGTCCACGTCGACCTGCCGATCACGTTGTTCAGAAAGCACCGGGGACCTGATCCCGAGCGTCTCGCGCTCTCGCTCAACAAGCAATTGCGCGGTCGGATCCAAGTCCTGGCGGCCCAGCGCGTGAGTGACGACTTCCACGCCCGCTTCTCGGCGACCTGGCGCGAGTACCGCTACCTCGTACTCGAGTCCACGCCACCGGCGCTCGGGCTCTCGAACACCTGGTCCTGGGCGGTCGAGGGTCCGCTCGACGTGCAACAAATGAACACGGTCAGTGCTGAACTGCTCGGCACCCACGACTTTCGGGCCTTCTGTCGACGTCCGGCCAACGCCGAGCCGGGCGAGGCGCTGTTGCGCGAGGTCCAGTTCGCCCAGTGGGAGCGCCTCGCCGACGGCTGGACTATGAGCCCGGGCAACGTCCCGGTAGTGCGCCTGAACATCCGTGCCCAGTCGTTCTGTCACAACATGGTGCGCTGTCTGGTCTCGACGATCGTCGCAGTAGGCCAGGGTCGCCTGGCCGAGAACACCGTCCAAGAGCGCCTGGAGAGCCTAAAACGCGATCATTTACCCCCACCGGCGCCGGCGGCGGGGCTTTGCCTCGTGGGGGTCGGCTACCCCGCATTTGCCCACGGGACCCCGGATTTTGTAGGCTAGAGAGTCCCTCTGGTCCCGTGTGACTGGAAGATCGCTGAAGGAATAACTGTGCGTACCTACACTCCCAAGGTCAACGAGTTGACCCGTGACTGGCTCGTCATCGACGCCGAGGGCCTCGTGCTCGGCCGCCTCGCTACGGTCGCCGCGTCACTGCTGCGCGGCAAGCACCGCGTCTTCTTCGCGCCCCACGTGGACACCGGTGATTTCGTGATCATCGTGAACGCCGACAAGGTCGTCGTCACCGCCAACAAGGCCGCCCAGAACTTTCACCACCATCACTCGGGTTACCCCGGTGGTCTTCGCTCGGTCTCCTGGCAGACCTTGATCGACACCGACCCGGTGAAGCTGGTCTACGAAGCCGTCAAGGGAATGATCCCTAAGAACCGTCTCGGTCGCGCCCAGATGGACAAGTTGTTCGTCTACACCGGCGCCGAGCACCCTCACGCCGCCCAGCAACCTACGAAGTACGACACCTCGGCGATCCGCCGCGGTTAAGGAGAACAGTCTCGTGACCAGTCCGCTCACCCAAACCACCGGCCGTCGCAAAGAGGCGGTAGCACGCGTCCGACTTCGCCCCGGTACCGGGACGATCACTATCAACGCGCGCGCCTTTGACAACTACTTCACCTCGGCGACGCACCGCCAGATGGTCATGGAACCGCTGCGCCTGATCGACGCCCAGCAGACCTACGACATCGACGCGACCATCGAGGGTGGCGGCGTGGCCGGCCAGGCCGGCGCACTGCGACTGGGCATCTCGCGTTCACTGCTCGAGATCGATGAGAACGTCCGACCCGCTTTGAAGAAGGCCGGACTGCTCACGAGGGACTCTCGTAAGAAGGAGACCAAGAAGTACGGTCTCAAGAAGGCGCGTAAGGCTCCTCAGTACTCGAAGCGCTAATGGTCGAGCCCGTGCGCTTTGGCACGGACGGCATCCGCGGAAGGGCGTTCGAGGAGATCTCCCTGGACCTGGCCTACCGGCTCGGTCGGGCGGTCGCCTCGGTGTTCTCGGTGCCGGTCTTCGTGGGTTACGACACTCGCGAGAGCTCGCCCCAACTCGCGGCGGCGGTCCTCACCGGACTTCGCGACGGGGGCGCCCCGGCGCGCAACATCGGCTACTTCACCACCCCGGGAGTGGCAGTCATTGCCCACCAGCGCCACGGAGCGGGCGTGGTGGTCTCGGCGTCGCACAACCCCTACTACGACAACGGACTGAAGGTCCTTGGACTGGGCGGTTCGAAACTCGACCACGCCACCGAAGAGGCGGTCACCCAGGCGCTGAACGCCGCGCCGTCGCCCATGAGTCACGCCTTTGAGACCTTCGCCATCGACGAGACGGCCGAGCACGATTACGCCCTTCACCTTCGCCAACTGGTGCCGAGGGACTTCTCAACTCTTTCAATCGTGATTGATTGTGCCAACGGCGCCGCGAGCCACGTCGCGCATGAACTCTTCGAGAGCACCGGCGCTTCGATCACGATTCTGCACGATCAGCCCGACGGGCGCAACATCAACGAGCACTGCGGATCGACCTGCGTCGACGACCTCGTCGCCATGGTCACCGAAGTGGGCGCGGACCTCGGTCTGGCCTTTGATGGTGACGCGGACCGGCTCATCGCCGTCGACCACGAAGGAGTGGTGCGCGACGGGGACGACCTCATGGTCCTGTTTTGCCTCGACCGGCTCGAATCCGATTCGCTGGGGGGCGGGCTCGTCGTGACTTCGATGACCAACCTCGGCTTGTACCGAGCCTTGGGTGCGCGAGTCGAGATCGTTGAAGTGGACGTGGGGGACCGCAACGTGCTGCTCGCCCTCGAACAGCACGCCTGGATCTTCGGCGGTGAGCAGTCGGGCCACCTCATTTTTCGTGAACTCAGTCCGACGGGTGATGGACTGCTCACTGGCCTGCTGTTGAGCGACCTCGTGGTGCGACGCGGGGCGCTGAGTGAACTGGCCAAAGCGGCCTGGACTCGGGTGCCCCAGGCATTGATCAACGTGGCCAACGACCACTACGACGACGCCGTCGTTCGAGAGATCTTCGCCGAGTTGGTCGCCCAGTTCGGTCTCGACCCGAACGAGCTGCGCTTCCTGGTGCGACCGTCGGGTACCGAACCGGTGGTGCGCGTGATGATCGAGGCGTTGGACGAAGGATTTGTCGCGGCGTTCGCGTCGCGCATTCGAACGCAATTCTCCTGAAACGAACTCGCCGAGGAGCGATATTTGGCCCCGAGTAGGCTGGTCGCATGTGCGGCATCATCGGGGTCGTTGGATCCTCCGACACACTCGAGACGCTTCTCCAAGGACTCCAACGCCTGGAGTACCGCGGTTACGACTCCGCGGGCGTGGCCCTCGTACGCCCGGGACTGACCTGGCGAGCGCGGACCGCCGAAGGCACCGAGTCGGTCGCCGCGCTTCGAACCCTGTGCGCGAGCGCGCCGACGGGCTTCAGTTCTGGCATTGGCCACACGCGCTGGGCGACTCACGGGGCGCCCGAGGCCGCCAACGCCCACCCGCACCTGGACTGTTCGGGCAACATCGCGATCATCCACAACGGCATCATCGAGAACCACACCGAACTCCAAGAGCAACTCGAGTCGCGCGGCCACCGGTTCACCTCGGTCACCGACTCCGAAGTCCTCGCCCACCTGATCGAGGAGTCGCGCGCGTCGGGCTTCGAACTCATCGAGGCCGTGCGCCAGAGCCTGCACACCGTGCGCGGCGCCTTCGCGCTCGCGGCCATGGACTGTAACGAGCCCGACGTCATTGTCGCGGCTCGGCGGATCTCACCGCTCGTGGTGGGCACCGCTCCGGGGGTCACGTATCTGGCCAGTGACGTGCCGGCGATCCTGGATCGGGCGACGGCGTTCTACGCGGTGAACGACGACGAGATCGTACGTCTCGGTCCCGAGGGTTTTCGCGCGATCGACCTTGAAGGTGCCCCGGTCCGACTCCGTCAACTCCAGATTGACTGGGACCTCGAGACCGCCGAGAAGGGCGGCAACGAAGACTTCATGACCAAGGAGATCAACGAACAACCCGATGCCATCTTCGCCACGCTCTTGGACCGGCGTCGCCGCGACGGGCGTATTTCCTTTGACGAGCTGCGTGTGACCGACGAGGAACTTCGAGCGGTCAAGCGTGTCGTGCTCGTGGCGGCGGGCACGTCGCACCACGCGGCCCTCGTGGCCAAGTACGCCATCGAGCGCTGGGCGCGCATCAGTGTCGAAGTCGACATCTCCAGTGAGTACCGCTACCGCGATCCAATCGTTGAGATCGGCACGCTCGTCATCGGGGTCTCCCAGAGTGGCGAGACCATCGATACCATTCAGGCGACCCGCGAGGCCCAGCGTCGCGGGGCGCGGGTGGTGGCGGTGTCGAACATCGTGGACTCCTCGCTCGCGCGCGAAGCGGACGCGGTGATCTACACCCGCGCCGGTCTCGAGGTCTCGGTCGCCTCGACCAAGGCCTTCGTCGCCCAGGTGGCAGCCCTCGAACTGCTCGCCCTGCGCCTGGCCCAACTTCGCGGTACGTTGCCACCGACGGAGATCGACGCACTGTTCCTCGGCCTCAACGCGGTCAGCGCCCAGGTCGCCAAGGCGCTCGAGCGCCGCGACCACGTCAAGGATGTCGCCAAGCAGTTGATCGGATCGCACGACTTCTTCTTCCTCGGACGCCACGTCGGGTATCCGACGGCGATGGAAGGCGCCCTCAAGCTCAAAGAACTCACCTACCTACACGCCGAGGGCTATCCCGCGGGCGAGCTGAAGCACGGACCGCTCGCGTTGATCGAGCCGGGAGTAGTCGTGGTGGCGGTGGCGACCGACCCGGCGATGCACGAGAAGATCCTTTCCAACCTCGCCGAAGTCAAGGCGCGCGGCGCCAGCGTCGTCGCGGTGGCGACGGACGACGACGAGTCGATCGCTGCGGTCGCGGATTTCGTGTTGCGCGTACCGGCGACCGAGCCCATGTTCACGCCCATGGTCGACATCGTGCCCCTGCAGCTCTTTGCGTACTTCATGGCGCACGGTCTCGGGCGCAACGTCGATCGCCCGCGCAATCTCGCCAAAACCGTGACGGTGGAGTAGTGGCGACGCTCGGCGTGGGCGTGGACGTCGTAGACGTACCGCGCTTCACCCTCGCCCTCGAGCGTCATCCGCGCCTGCTCGGGCGTCTGTTCACGGACCAGGAGCGCCTGGACGCGAGGCAGCGTCCCGAACGGTTGGCGGCGCGCTTCGCCGCGAAAGAAGCCGTCCTCAAGACCTTGCACGTGGGCATCGGCGGTGCGCCCTGGCGCAGCATCGAGATCCACCGAAACAGTGACGGGGTGCCGAGCATCGAGTTGCACGGGGCCGCCCTCGAACTCGCCCAGCGTCGTGGCGTGGCCCACTTGCACGTCTCGATGACCCATACGCCACTCACCGCGGCGGCCTTCGTGGTGGGACTCGACGAGCGGGGCTGATGAGTTCGGCCAGTAGTCACCGTCCGGCCTGGGCGGAGATCTCTGCGTCCGCACTGCGAGCCAACGTCGTCGCTCTGAAATCGGTGCTCGGCGCGACCGCGCTCTGCGGAGTCGTCAAGGCCAACGCGTACGGTCACGGCGTCGAACTGGTGGCGCCCGGCGTCCTGGCGGCGGGTGCGGACTCGCTGGCGGTCGCCACCGTCGACGAGGGCGTCGAACTGCGCGAGGCGGGCGTAACGGCCCCTATCCTGTTGCTCGCCGAAGTACCGTCGTCGTCGCTGGGCGACGCGCTCGCCAGTTCACTCACGTTGACCGTGGGTTCGCTCGCCGGTGCGCGCGACGTGCTCGAAGCCGCAAGCCAGGCCGCCGGGGTCCACCCGGTGCACCTCAAGGTCGACACGGGCATGCACCGCATGGGCGTGGCGCCCGAGGACCTCAACGAGGTGCTCGACCTGCTCGCGAGTTCGCACCACGTCGACGTCGAAGGGATCTACACCCACTTCAGCGTCGCCGACGGGCCCAGCGGTGACGATCGCGGTTTCACGCGCCACCAGATCGAGGCGTTCGACGCGGTACTCGCGGCGACGCCCGTGCACCGACGCCCGCGCGTCGCGCACCTGGCCAACAGCGCGGGCGCGCTCGGCTACGAACAGGCGCGTCGCGACCTGGCCCGCGTGGGACTGGCGATGTACGGCTATCTGCCCGCGGCCTGGCTCGCGGGCGCCCTCGAAGAGCATCACGTGACGTTGACGCCGGTCCTAAGCCTTCGCGCGAAGGTCGTGGCCGTGCGACGCGTGGCGGCGGGCGAGCGACCCAGCTACGGGCGCCGTCGGGCGCTCGCCCGAGACGCGAACATCGTGACCGTTCCCTTCGGCTACGCGGACGGTTTTCCGCGGCGACTCTTCGACGCCGGCGCCGAGGTCTTGATCAACGGCCGTCGTTACCCGCTCGCGGGCAGCGTCACCATGGACCAGTTGCTCGTCGACGTCGGCGACGACCCGGTGGTGATCGGCGAGGACGTGGTGTTGCTCGGGCGCCAGGGTGACGAACAGATCACGGCGGACGAATGGGCCGAACACGCTCAGACCATCACCTGGGAGATCCTGTGCGGCGTGGGCGCGCGCGTGCCGCGCGTGCTCGTGGACTGACGTTGACCTGACGTGGACCTCGCCGAACTGTCGACCTGCACCCGCTGCGCACTCAGCCAGACGCGTCAGCGCGTGGTCGTGGGCAGTGGTCCTGCGACCGCGCACCTGATGATCGTGGGCGAGGCACCCGGTCAGCGCGAGGACGAGGGTGGTGAGCCCTTCATTGGGCGCAGTGGACGCCTGCTTTTTTCGTTGGTGCACGAGGAACTAGGCCTCGAGCGCGAGGAGTGTTTTGTCACCAACGTCGTCAAGTGCCGCCCGCCCGCCAATCGGACGCCTCGACCGATTGAGATCGCCTCGTGTCGACCCTGGCTCGACGAGCAGATAACTCGGTGCCAACCCAGGGTCATCCTCGCGCTCGGCAACACGGCGGCCAAGTCGGTGTTCGACTTCGACGCCGGAATTGGTCTGACCCACGGTCGGATCGTGGACCTCGGCACCTGTCGGGGTCTGGCGACCTATCACCCGGCGGCGGCGTTGCGTGGGGGACCTAGCGTCGTAGACGTGATGCGAGATGACCTGCGGGTCCTCAAAAGACTCTTGAGCGAGAAGTGAGCCCCGCTCGACGCTGCGTCAGCGAGGTCGATACCCGCGAGGCCGGGCGCGAGTTCGCGCGATTGTTGCGCAGTGGTGACATCGTCTTGCTCTCGGGCACCCTGGGCGCGGGAAAGACCACGTTCGTCCAGGGCGTCGCCCAGGGTCTGGGCGTGCGAGAGCGGGTGACGAGTCCAACCTTCACGGTCGTGCGCGAACACCAGTGCCACAACAACCTCGGCATCGTGACCCTGCACCACTGTGACGTCTATCGCGTGCAGTCCCTCGACGAGGTGCTCGACCTGGCGTTGGGCGAACTGGTCGAAGAGGCCGGCGTCGCCCTGGTCGAGTGGGGTGATCTCGCCGCGACGATCTTCGGTCCCCACGTGGTGCGCGTGAACTTCGCGGTCGACGACGACGACGTGCGCGTTCTGGACGTCGACGGCGCAATCGAACCCGAACGACTCGCCGTGCTCGTCGAGTGGAGCGCGACGTGAACGTCCTCGCCATCGAGACCGCAACGGGCGCCTGCGCCGTGGGGCTCGCCAACGCCCAGCGCCAGGAGATTCGCGTGCTCGATCTGGGGCGTCGCCACACCGAGGTCCTCGCGGCGGGCATCTCAGAACTACTCCATGAAATGGGCCTGAGACCACGAGACCTTGAGCGGGTGGTGGTGGACGTGGGTCCGGGCCTATTCACTGGGCTTCGCGTGGGCGTGGCGACGGCCATTGGCCTGGGCGAAGGGCTGGGATGTCCTCTCGTGGCCGTCACGTCGTTAGAACTGCTCGCGCACGGCGCCGCGCTCGCGGGACTGCACGCGATCGTCGTCGCGGCCGTGGACGGAAGGCGCGGCGAAGTCTTCGTCCAGACGTTTCGAGTTGGCGACGAGGGGGTGAGCGCCGTCGGTCCGGCCCAGGTGACCACCGCGCGCAATGTGGTGATCGAGTGGGCGACCAACGGGGCGCCGGTCGTCTTCACCGGCGACGGCGTCGAGCGGTACCTGAGCGACTTCGCCGCGGTGCCCAACGGCCAGGTCTTTGATCAGCCGGTGCCCTCGGTCGCGGCCGCGCTGGCGCTCGGCGAGCGGCGCGAGCCGAGCGAACGCGTGGTGCCGCTCTACTTGCGCGAGGCGGACGCCGTGGCAAACTTCACGACGCGAGAACGTGAGCCATGAGCGACTGGACCATTCGTCTGGCCGAGCGCCGTGACGTAAACGAGCTCCTCGGTCTCGAACAGGCTCAGTTCCCCGAACCCTGGACGAAGAACATGTTGCTCGACGAGATCACCAATACCGAGACCCGTCGGTACACCGTCGCGGTGCGTCAGGGCGCGATCGTAGGTTACCTAGGTGTGATGTTCGTGCTCGACGAACTGCACGTGAACACGATCGGCACCCTGCCGGGCTTCGAAGGTCGGGGCGTCGCCACGTCGTTGATGGACGACGCGTGGCGTGACGCGCGCGAGCGCGGCGTCGTGCGCGCGACGCTCGAGGTGGCGGCTTCGAATCAGCGCGCGCAACGCCTCTATTCGCGCTACGGCTTCAAACCAGTGGGGATCCGCAAGAACTACTACGCACGAACCCGCGAGGACGCGCTGGTGCTGTGGGCCGACGTCGTGGCTTCGGACGAATCAAAACCCGCCCGGCCTACGCTGGACTCGTGAAGGTCCTCGGCATCGAGACGAGTTGTGACGAGACCGCGGCCTCGGTCGTGGACGACTCGTTGCACGTGTACTCGTCGGTCGTCGAATCCTCGATCGACCAGCATCGCGCCTTCGGGGGTGTGGTGCCCGAGCTCGCGGGCCGCGCCCACGTCACGACCATCGGACCGGTGGTGCGCCGGGCTCTGGAGGACGCCGGGCTCGATCCGCATCGTCCCGCGATCGACGCGATCGCCGTGACGAGCGGCCCGGGACTCATTGGTTCACTGCTCGTCGGCCTGTCGGCCGCGAAGGCGTACTCCCTCGCCTGGGGCGTCCCCTTCGTCGGCGTGAACCACCTGGAGGGACACCTGTTCGCCCCGTTGCTCGAACGGCCCGACCTGGCCTGGCCCATGGTGACGCTGCTCGTCTCGGGCGGGCACAGCCTGCTCGTCTTGCAGGAGGGACCGGACGACCATCGGGTGCTCGGCGAGACCATCGATGACGCGGCGGGCGAGGCTTACGACAAGGTCGCCCGTTGGCTCGGCCTGGGCTACCCCGGGGGACCCGAGATCGACCGTCTCGCTCGCGAGGGATCGCCCGGCGCGCTGAAACTACCCGTGTCGATGATCGGCGACGACCTTGACCTATCGTTCTCGGGACTGAAGACGGCCGTCGTGCGCGCGACCGAGAAGCAACGCGACGTGGCCCTGGCGGACGTGGCGGCCTCGTTCCAAGAGGCGGTCGCCGAACAGCTGCTGCGCAAGCTTCGCGCAGCGCTGGTCGCCCACGACGTTCGTGGTGTCGCGCTCGCCGGTGGCGTCGCGGCCAACTCTCGACTGCGTGAGGGTGTCAGCGCGCTCGCCAACGAGTTCGGCATCGAAGCTCACCTGCCCACGATGGCCATGTGTACCGACAACGCGGCGATGATCGCCGCGGCGGGGATCTTCCGGATCAAACGAAGTGGACCCAGTTCACTTGACCTCTCGGCCCGACCGAACTGGCAATTGGTCGACGTGTCGTGAGCGAACGTTGGACGGCACTCAACCTGGCGGACTGCGACCCTGATCCCTTCACGCAATTTCGCCGCTGGTTCGACGAGGCGTTGGGGCTCGTGCGCGAGCGCGAAGCGATCACGCTCGTCACCGCAACGCGAGACGCGCGACCGTCTGCGCGCATGGTGCTGTTGCGCCACGTCGACGAGACGTCCTTTGGCTGGTTCACCAACTACGAGTCGCGAAAGGCGCGCGAACTCGAGGAGAATCCGCACGCCGCGATCCTTTGGTACTGCGAGCCCCTCGGTCGCCAGATCCGCGTCGAGGGCGTCGTGGCCAAGATGAGCTCGTCGGCGTCGGATCAGTATTTCGCCTCGCGACCCCGCGGTCACCAGATCGGCGCGCACGCCAGTCACCAGAGCGAGCCCCTCGCGAGCCGGAGCGACCTCGAACAAAGCGTCGCCGACCTCGAAGTCGCCTACGAGGGTCTCGAGATCGACCGGCCCGAGAACTGGGGTGGGTATACGCTCACCCCGTCGTTTTTCGAATTCTGGCAGCACCGCCAGGACCGGCTCCACGACCGGGTCCTCTACTGGCTCGAGTCCGGTGCGTGGCGCCTAGAGCGCCTGTATCCCTAGGTGAGAACCGAGGAATCTGTCCTTCGGGGACGCTGACCGTTGGCACTCGGGCACTCGGGCTGCTAAATTGGCAGTCACAGGTTTCGAGTGCTAATTGCACAGGAGGCAACAAATAATGAAGCTACACCCACTAGAAGACCGCATTGTGGTCCGTCCCAACAGCGCCGAGGCGACCACCGCGTCGGGTCTGGTCATTCCGGACACGGCCAAGGAGAAGCCCCAGCAGGGCGAGGTCATCGCGACTGGTCCCGGTCGTCGCACCGAGACTTCGGGCGAACTGATCCCCACCGGCGTCTCGGTCGGCGACACGGTCGTCTACTCGAAGTACGGCGGGACCGAGATCACGGTGGACGGCGAGGACCTTCTAATCCTCTCCAGTCGTGACGTACTCGCAACGATCTCGAAGTAGGCCGACATGTCGAAGCTACTGAAGTTTGACGAAGAGGCCCGTCGCGGCCTCGAGGCCGGTGTCGACAAGTTGGCCGACGCCGTCAAGGTGACGCTGGGACCCAAGGGTCGCAACGTCGTGATTGGTAAGAAGTTCGGCGCACCGACGATCACCAACGACGGTGTCTCGATTGCGCGCGAGATCGAACTGGAGGACCCGTTCGAGAACATGGGCGCCCAGCTCGTGAAGGAAGTCGCCACCAAGACCAACGACGTCGCCGGTGACGGCACGACGACCGCGACCGTGCTCGCCCAGGCCCTCATCAAAGAGGGACTGCGCAACGTCGCCGCGGGCGCGAGTCCGTCGGGTCTCAAGCGCGGCATCGAGAAGGCCGTGAACGCTGCGGTTGAGTCGATCCACAAGCAGAGTCAGCCCGTGAACGACAAGGGCCAGATCGCCCAGGTCGCCACGATCTCGGCGGCGGACGCCTCCATCGGCGAGGTCATCGCTGACGCGATCGACAAGGTCGGCAAGGATGGCACCGTCACGGTCGAGGAGTCCAACACCTTTGGTATTGAGCTCGAGCTCACCGAGGGCATGCAGTTCGACAAGGGCTACCTGTCGCCGTATTTCGTGACCGACCCCGAACGACAGGAGGCCGTGTTGGAAGACGCGTTCATCCTGTTCACCTCGGGCAAGATCTCGGCCGTGCACGACCTCGTGCCCGTGCTGGAAAAGGTCATGCAGTCCGCGCGTCCGTTGCTGATCATCGCCGAGGACGTCGAGGGCGAGGCCCTGGCGACGCTCGTGGTGAACAAGATCCGCGGCACCTTCACCTCGGTCGCCGTCAAGGCGCCGGGCTTCGGTGAACGCCGCAAGGCCATGCTGCAAGACATGGCGATCCTCACGGGCGGGACCGTCATCTCCGAGGAGATCGGCCTCAAACTCGAGAGTGCCACCGTGGACCTGCTCGGTCGCGCGCGTCGGATCGTCGTGACCAAGGACGCCACGACGATCGTCGACGGTGCCGGTACGCCCGCGGACCTCGCGGGACGCGTCGCTCAGATCAAGCGAGAGATTGACGACACCGATTCGGACTGGGACCGCGAGAAGCTCCAAGAGCGTCTGGCCAAGCTCGCCGGCGGTGTGGCCGTCGTGAAGGTTGGCGCCGCCACCGAAGTGGAACTGAAGGAAAAGAAGCACCGCATCGAAGACGCGCTCAGCGCGACTCGCGCGGCGATCGACGAGGGCATTGTCGCCGGTGGTGGCACGGCCCTGATTCGCGCACGCGTGGACGTTGACAAGTTGATTGCGACCTTGACCGGTGACGAGGCCACGGGTGCGCGCATTGTCGCGAACTCGCTGGAGTCACCACTGCGTCACATTGCGTCCAACGCCGGATTCGAGGGTGCCGTTAAGGTACGTGAGGTCGCCGACGCGAAGGGTTCCATTGGACTCAATGCAGCCACGGGCGAACTCGTCGACCTCGTCAAGGCTGGTGTGATTGACCCCGCCAAGGTGACGCGCTCGGCGTTGCAGAACGCGGCGTCCATCGCGGCGCTGTTGCTCACGACCGAGGCGATCGTCGCCGACAAGCCCGAGCCGGCTGGTCCCCCTATGGGCGACGGCGGCATGGGCGGCATGGGCGGCATGATGTAGCCAGTCATTTGGTTGACGCAGAAACCGGGTCCCTCGAGGACCCGGTTTCTGCTTTGTGAGGTCGGGTGTGGACCCTAGGACTGAACGTCGTGTCGCCACCGCTGGCCCAAGTGGGCACCGATTTCCACGATCGCCACCGAGAGTGCAGCGAGCACGAACGAACCAATGATGTCGATCGGGTGGTGGATGTGGGCCGCCACTCGCGCCCAGCCGACGAGCAACGCGAGCAGCAACAACAAGAGCCCGACTCGACGTGAATAGAGCAGCACGACGAAACCCAAGAAGGACGCCAACAGCGCGTGATCAGAGGGAAACCCGTTGTCCGGCGCGTGGGCGATGAGCGGCGCGATGTGCTCAGTCACGAACGGGCGCGTGTCGTAGAAGAGGTGGCCAGCGATCTGCGCTAATCCTTCGGCGAGGACGCCGCCCACGACGACCCGCCAGCCGAGGGCAATCTTCTCCTTGACGCCAAGTCGAAGCCAGAACACCACGGCGACCAGGATGCTCAAGAAGATGAAGTACTTGCCCACGAAGGTGATGAGCGAATGCATTGGACAATTCTAGGGAGGGGGAAGGTCTGGCACGTCTTTAGGCGCACTTGATTGAGGTCTCGACCTCACCGCGAACCGTCGAGGGCTCGTAGGCGAACGCGCGGTACGCGATACTTGAGACCGTGCGCAAACAATATTTCTTCAAACCCCACGGTTCCGCGTTCGACGCCTGGGACGTCCATCGACTCGTCGAACTTTCGGCAGATTTACCGGTGAAGGAGGTCCCCGTTTCGTCAATCGCTGAGATTGACACGGTCTACTGGTTCGGTGCCGACGGTTCGCCGGCGACCGTTCGGGTCCTCGTGCGTCATATGGGACTAGTGAACGAGGCGGATCTTTCGTTTCCCGTGCTACTCGGGGCTGACGGCCAGTTGATGGATGGCATGCACCGAGTCGCGAAGGCGTTGCTCGAAGGACGTTCGACGGTCCGCGCGGTGCAATTCGCCGAGCAACCGGACCCTGATCACCGCAACGTACGACCCGAAGAACTCAACTACGACTGATCGTTACTTTCGTGCGTCCAGCGTCGATCTAGGAGTCCTGCTTCTTTGAGTGGTAGGGAGGAATATCGGGATGGTGTTCGATGATGTGGTCCAACTTCGCGTGAAGTTCGGCGGTGCCCTCTTCGAAGTGACGTTTTACGTATTTCTCGATCGCTCGACGTAATGGTGGGTAGAAGATGGTCGTGGCGATGCCGGCGAGAATGACCCAGATGAGCGTCGCGACGACGTCACCGGGTATCCCACCCGAACCGCCCGCCGGCCACACCCAGCGATCAAAGAATGTCGAAGCAATCATTCGGTTCCTTTGGCAAAGTGCTCGTGCATCTCGGGATGGCGAATCTTGTGCTGTTCGCGTAGCGCGTCGTGGACTTGGTTGTTCGTGTGCTTGTGGCACGTCTCGTAGTGCGTCCCCTCGACTCGGCCGAGTCCGCCCTTCAGGGCCGGTCGCCAACAGCTCTGACACTTGTGTCGTCGATAGAGACCGTAGAGGCTAAGAAAGATCGCACCCTCGCCGAGGTCAGCACCGAAGCCACTCCAGAACGCGTACCACTTGCCGGCCTCGTTATCAGTGCCCGTGACCTGAAGGAACCAGTGCCAGATTGCAATCACGACGCTCCCTAGACCGACTGAGTGTTGCTAAGTACTGGATTGATTCTACGACGATGGTGTGGATCAACCTGTCATTGCCGAGTGCATCTTCAGGTGTTGTCAGTACGCAGTGTCTCGGCGGACTTGGCGCGAACGAACCGTTCCCGTTCGCTCTGGTCATCTGGTGCGCGACGTCTGCGCTCGTGCGCAACCTGTGTCGTACGAGAGGTGCTCGGTTAGGGTTGCCCAATGGACTACGAATACACCGAGTTATACATTCCGGTACGCAAGAAGGGCTGGAAGGAATTGGGTTCGGCGCTCGTTGAACTACCGGCGCAGGGCTGGGAGCTCTTCATGGCGGTACCCATCATCGATCTGACGGCCTTCATTCCCGGTATCTCGGGTAGTCGGACCACGGCCATCGTGCATTATTTTCGCCGAGAGAAGCCCTAGGCGCCTCGCTGCTCGTGCCCTTGCTAGTCGCGAACCAAGAAGTGCCTGCTTTTACCCTCATGCGAGAGACTGTGTCGATGCTGCCGCCACCTGTTCTCAGAATTTCGGGTAGAGCAAGCGAACGATGATTTATGTCATTCTGCTGCTCATCATCTCTGTTCCACTGTTCGCTATCGCGTTGCTGTTGATCGTAGGTTTGGTTCGCCCGGAGGTTCGTCGAAAGGGACTACGACAAATCAGCCAGCCCTTCTTTCCCCTCGGGCGCATTTCCAACAAACATGTGTCGCAGAAGCAACGGAGCGAACTAGAAGATGAGGTAATTCGTCGCTTCGGAAAGTCCGGCGAGCAATGAAGTGGAGCAACCGCTACGTCTCGTGGTGGCGTGTCTATCTGGGTGACCCTCTAGTGCGATTATCGTGACGTTTCGTGTGTGACACTTTTGTCAACGTGACGGCCGATGGCGTCCTTTTCGCCAAGAACAGCGACCGCGACGCCAACGAGTCACAGATCCTCGAATGGCTGCCGGGCCAGCAACACGACACCACCCAGGCCCTTCGCTGCACCTGGATCGAGATTCCCCAAGTGGACGTGACCAACGCCGTCACGTTGTCGCGACCGTGGTGGATGTGGGGTGCCGAGATGGGGGCCAACGAGCACGGCGTGGTGATCGGTAACGAGGCCGTCTTCACGACCGAAGTCCAGGGCGAGCCGGCGTTGCTCGGCATGGACCTGCTACGACTCGCGCTCGAACGATCCATGACCGCGGCGGGCGCCGTTGAAGTGATGGTGCAACTCCTCGAAAGTCACGGACAGGGCGGCCCCTGCAGTCACGAGCGACCGGGATTCACGTACCACAACAGTTTCCTGGTCGCCGATCGAGAAAGTGCGATCGTGCTCGAGACCGCGGGTCAGAAATGGGCGACCGAGGAAGTCCGCTCGGGCGTGCGAGCCATCTCGAACGGCTTGACCATCCCCGGCTTCGCCGAGCAGTACTCGAGGCGATTGCGATCGACAATCGCTGGATGTCGGATCCGACGCGCGAGAACCGAGGCGTCCGCGTCGCGCGCCCATGGACCCGCGGCGATGATGACGGCGCTGCGTGATCACGGCGAGCGACGCGAACCGCGGTGGTCGATCATCAACGGCACGCTGCACGCGCCCTGCGTGCACGCGGCGGGACTCGTGGCTTCCAGCCAGACGACGGCGTCAATGGTCGCCGACCTTCGCGCGACGCCGCTGGTATGGGCGACGGGTACCTCGGCGCCGTGCACGTCGATCTTCAAGCCCGTGCGCGTCGATCAGCCGGTCGCCCTGGGCCCAGAACCGACGAATCGTTTCGAATCGGCGTCATTGTGGTGGCGCCACGAACGATTGCACCGTTCTATGCTGCGTGACTACTTCGGTCTGGTTGAACCGTGGCGCGAGAGCTGCGACGCCCTGGAGGCGCAGTGGATCGCGGACCCGCCTTCGTCGCGCGAAGCGTTCGCGATCGCGAACGCCATGGAAGAGGAGTGGCTCGCAGCGTTTCGACCCGGACGGGACCGTCGACCCGCGTGGGTGCGCCGTACGTGGCGCGGGCTAGACGAGTCGGCGGGCATGCCGACCTTGCGCTGAGCGCAATCGCGACGTCGAGGATGATCGTGGTGCCCGGCGCTCGCTTGTCGTCGCCCTCGCTGTAGGGTCGAGCCCATGGCCCTCTACACCACGAGCATTGACTCATCACTTTCGCCATCGGACGCCTTTGCCTACATGGCTGCCTTCGAGAACGTGGCCCAGTGGGACCCGGGTGTCCTCGAGGCGCAGCGTCTCACGGACGGACCGGTCCATCTCGGCACGGAGTTTCGAGTGCTCACCCAGACCGGTAAACGGCGCATTCCGCTCACCTACCGCGTCACCGAATTCGAGGAAGGATCTCGACTGGTCCTCGCCGCGGCGACGTCGACGCTTCGATCAGTCGACGAGGTGCGCGTGGTGGCCAAGGCTGAGGGCTCGACGGTGACCTACCGGGCGAATCTCTCGCTCCTGGGCGTCCTGCGGGTCGCCAATCCCTTCCTCGCTTCGACGCTCAAGAAGATCGGCGACCGGGCTCGCGACGGACTTCGTCGCGAACTGAACCCTTAGCCAATCGCGTCGTCGAACCCGCCGCCGTGCGGCGCTCGTCGGCCGCTTGCTTACTTCGACACCACGGCGTCGCTCGCTTCGACCGCGACGTGGGGAACCACTCGGTCGAGCCACTTGGGCATCCACCAGTTCGCCTTGCCGAAGAAGTGCATGAGCGACGGCACGAGCACCGTTCGCAGGATGAAGGCGTCCATCAAGACCGCTCCGCCCAGTCCGATGCCGAACTCGGCAATGATGCGCTCACCGCCCACTGCAAAGGAGAAGAACACGCAGACCATGATGAGTGCCGCCGCCGTGATGACCCGGCCGGTGTTGGCCTGGCCGTGGATGATCGCCTTCTCGTTGTCGTTCGTATTCACCCACTCCTCGTGCATGCGAGAGACCAGGAAGACCTGGTAGTCCATGGAGAGGCCGAAGAGAATCGCGATCATCACGATCGGCAGGTATGACTCGATGGGCCCCGTACCCGAACCTATGAGAGCGTTGCCCCAGCCCCATTGGAAGACCGCGACCACGAGTCCGAAGGACGCGGCGACGGCGAGCAGGTTCATGAGTGCGGCGGTCAGTGGGATCAAGATGCTGCGAAAGGCCACCATGAGCAACAGACAGCCCAAGATGACGATGATTGCGACGAACAAGGGAATCTTGCCGTCAAGGATGCCCGAGAAGTCGTTCGAGAGCGCAGTCTCTCCGCCCACGTAGATCGCGGTGTGCGAGTTGACGGTCGCGTCGGGGATGTAGCGATCTCGCAGTGAGGTGATGAGGTCTGATGTCTGGGTCGATTGAGGACTCGTTTTGGCGACCACGGTGATGAGACCGACGTTGCCTTGAGGGTTTATCTTGAGCGGTGTCACGAATATGACGTCGGGCTTGTTCGACAGCGACGCGTCGAGCTTCTCCATCGCGTTCTTGTCCGCGCTGTTGTGGATGGAACCAACGACTTCGAGGGGTCCATTGAATCCGGGGGTGAAGCCCTTCGCGAGCAGGTCGTAGGCCATGCGCGTCGTGGAATTCGCGGGGTCTGATCCCGCGTCCGAGATGCCTAGGTGCAGCGAGAAGAGCGGAAGACCGAGCGAAACGATAACGATGACGGCGACGATGGACAACTCACGTGGACGTCGAGCGACGAAATTCGCCCAACGCTGCCATCCGCCTTGGACGACCAACGGCTCGGGTCCCTGGGCGGCGAGCTTTCGGCGTTCGCGACGGCTCAATACGTGATGCTTCTGGAAGGCCAACAACGCGGGCAGCAGGGTTAACGACGCCAGCATCGTGATGAAGACGGTCAACGCTGCGGCGATGCCCAATCCGTCGAGGAACGAGAAGCCGAGGAGCAGCATTCCGAGCAGGGCAATGCACACCGTGAGACCGGCGAACATGACGGCGCGACCTGAAGTGTTCACTGAGGACACGATCGCCTCCTCGACGTCCATGCCTTGGCGCAAGTTCTGTCTACTGCGCGTGACGATGAACAAGGCGTAGTCAATCCCGACTCCTAGCCCGATCAACGAACCCAGGATGGGCGCGAACTGAGCGATAGAGAGTCCGTGACTCAGCAACGTCGTCGCGGCAGACGCAATGCCGATGGCAAAGAGCGCGACGCCGAGGGGAAGGATCATGGCCCAGAGCGAACCGAAGGCCAAAAAGAGCACGATGGCCGTCGCGAGCAGACCCAGTCCCTCGCCCGGGCTCCCGGTGGGCGAGTTCAGTTGTTCAAACGCGTTACCGCCGAACTCGACTTCGAGGCTCGACGAGCGGATTGTCTCGCCCGTCGTTTGTACGGCCCTGACGTTGGCCTTCTTCAGCAGGTTCGCTTGTTTGGTGAAGTCCACCACCGCGTAAGCGATCTTGTGGCCCGGACTTAACTGCAGCGCCCCGGGACACGACGCACTAGTAGCGGTGCAAAACGGCGACACGACGCTGGCGACGCTCTTGAGCTTCGCGACCTTGGCGAGCATGGCGTCAATTGTCGATGCGTGGGACTCGATTGTTCCCTTGGTCACGGCGAAGACAATGTCGTCCGAGTCGCCCGCCTTTGACTTGAAACCCTCCTGGAGCAAGTGCAGCGCGTGCGTGGAGTTCGTACCGGGAAGGCTGAAGGAGTTCGAATACGACGAACCGACGCTGAACGAGGCGATGTTGATTCCAATGAAGAGTGCGATCCAGGCGATGAGCACGAACCATCGGCGTCGAACGCTCAATCGAGCGAGGGATTTCATAGTGGGGTCTCCGATGTGATTGAAAGGGGGGTGAGTAAAATCTCGGATGTGCGTGAATCGCGACACCACAACAATAGGGGAGATTGAATGGTCCGAGACCGCGCGGTACCGGCTCGCTTCGGTGATCACGAGTATCCCCAAGTGATCCCCGAGCCCGACGAGATTCAAACCGGTTCGCCGGCACCCTGGGCGACCCTCGCGCCTGGCGAACGAGAGGGATTTACGGTGTCCTTGGTTCGAGAGCGTCTGCGTGAGGCCGGACGGACTTTCGACGTCGCACCGATGCCACCCGAACCGGCGGAACTGGCGACCGGGGCCGGCGACGCCGAGCGACCGGTCGAGCATCGTTCGGCGGTCCTGATCGCCCTGTTCGAAGAGAACGGGGAGACCCAAGTCATCTTGACGCGTCGCGCGGCGAACCTCTCGAGCCACCGTGGCGAGATCGCCCTGCCGGGCGGGCGAAGCGACCATGGCGAGACCTCGGTCGCGACGGCCCTTCGCGAGGCTCGCGAAGAAGTGGGCCTGGACCCGGCGCTGGTCACCCCCGTGGGCTGGCTCTCGCCCATCGTCACCTTCGCCTCGGGTTCGGCCATTTGGCCGGTCGTGGGCGTGCTCGAGCGCCGACCCGACTTGATCATCGATCCCGGCGAGGTCGAGCGCGTCTTCACGGTCGCGCTGGCCGACCTCGCCGCTGACGGCGCCTTCCTCGAGGAACGCTGGAGGCGGTCGAGCGCGCGACCCGGCGCGGACCGTGAGGGATTCTTACCCATCTACTTCTACCGAGTGCCCTACGACGTGGTCTGGGGCGCCACGGCTCGCGTGCTCACCGAACTGCTCTGCGTGGTCACCGGCGCGAAGTGGCCCGACGCAGACCGGGTATGGGCCTAGGTGCGTCCAGTAGATTAGAGGTAAAGCGCGCTCGATTTTGCGGCAGCGCATTCCTAGGCGGAGGACCAGATGGCGGAAGTAGAGATTGGCATATACAAGTCAGCTCGTCAGGCGTACGGCTTTGACGACATCGCGATCGTGCCTTCGCGGCGCACGCGCGACCCCGAGGACGTCGACATCTCCTGGCAGATCGACGCCTACAAGTTCGAGCTACCCTTGCTCGGTTCGGCCATGGACGGCGCCATGTCACCCGACACCGCCATCGAGCTCGGTCGTCTCGGCGGGCTGGGCGTGCTTAACCTCGAAGGACTCTGGACTCGTTACGAGGACCCGATGCCACTGTTCGAGGAGATTCGTGAACTCGACGACGACAAGGCCACCGCTCGCATGCAGCAGATGTACCTCGAGCCGATCAAGCTCGAACTGGTCGCCGAACGTATCAAGCAGATGAAGGCCGCCGGCATCACGACGTCAGCCTCGGTGACGCCCGCGAAGACCGAATGGATGGCCAAGACCATCCTGGACTCGGGACTCGACATCCTCGTCATCCAGGGCACGGTCGTTTCCGCCGAGCACGTGTCCAAGACCGTCGAACCACTCAACTTGAAGAAGTTCATCCGCGAGTTCGAACTACCCGTGATCGTCGGTGGCTGTGCGAGCTACCAAGCCGCGCTACACCTGATGCGCACCGGCGCCGCCGGTGTGCTCGTCGGCGTGGGTCCGGGTAACGCCTGCACCTCGCGCGCGGTGCTCGGCATTGGTGTGCCCCAGGCCACCGCCATCGCCGACGTCGCCGGAGCGCGTATGCGCCACCTGGACGAGACCGGTGTCTACGTGCACGTCATCGCCGACGGCGGCATGAGCAAGGGCGGCGACATCGCCAAGGCCTTCGCGTGCGGCGCGGACGCCGTCATGATCGGCTCGCCGCTGACGAGTGCCGTCGAAGCGCCGGCGCGCGGTTTCCACTGGGGCATGGCGACCTTCCACCCGACGCTGCCCCGTGGCACTCGGGTGCGCACGCAGGTACGCGGATCCCTAAAGGAGATCCTGCTCGGACCCGCGCACGAGAACGACGGCAGGATGAACCTCTTCGGTGCGTTGCGCACGACCATGGCGATCTGCGGCTACGAGACGTTGAAGGAATTTCAGAAGGCCGAAGTCATGCTCGCGCCCTCGCTCCAGACCGAAGGCAAGCAACTACAGCGCTCCCAGGGCGTAGGCATGGGACATTGACGTCCAACGTCCTCGTCATTGACTTCGGCGCCCAGTACGCCCAACTCATTGCCCGCCGAGTGCGCGAGGCGCACGTCTACTCAGAGATAGTCCAAAGCACGATCAGTGCCGACGAAGTGCGCGCGAAGGCTCCGGCCGCGATCATCTTGTCCGGCGGACCCAAGTCGGTCTACGAAGTGCCCGCGCCCTCGCTCGATCCCGCGATCTACGAACTCGGGATCCCGATCCTCGGCATCTGTTACGGCGCGCAACTCATGGCCCTGCAACTCGGCGGTGACGTCGCTCGCACGGGAGCCGGCGAGTACGGACGCACCACCCTCACGCGAAGTGGGTCGTCACGTCTGATGGGCGAATGGGCCTCGACGACCGATTGCTGGATGAGCCACGGCGACGCCATCGCGCGGGCCCCCGAGGGGTTCGTCGTGAGTGCCTCGTCGCCCGAGGCCTCGGTCGCGGCGATGGAGGACGTGGATCGTCGCCTCTACGCCGTGCAGTTCCACCCCGAGGTCGCCCACACGGAGCGTGGCCAGGAGTTGCTCGCGACGTTCTTGCACCACGTCGCCGATATCGCTCCCACGTGGACGAACACCTCGATCATCGAAGACCAGGTCGCCGCGATTCGCGCGCAGGTGGGAACCGAGAAAGTCCTGTGCGCGCTCTCCGGCGGTGTCGACTCCGCGGTGGCGGCGGCGTTGGTGACCAAGGCCGTGGGACAGCAACTGACGTGCGTCTTCGTCGACACCGGTCTGATGCGCAAGAACGAGGGCGAGCAGATCGAAGAGACCTTCACGCGCCAGTTCGGCGTCGAGTTGATCCACGTGAAAGCCCAGGACCGATTCTTCGAGGCCCTGGCGGGCGTGACCGATCCCGAGGCCAAACGCAAGATCATCGGCGAACTCTTCATCCGTGAGTTCGAGACGGTCGCGCGCGAACTCGGCAAGGGTGGTGACGGACCGCGATTCCTCGTTCAGGGCACGCTGTACCCCGACGTGATCGAGTCCGGCTCGGGCCATGCCGCCAACATCAAGAGCCACCACAACGTGGGGGGACTGCCCGAGGACCTCTCGTTCGAATTGGTCGAACCGCTGCGCAGCTTGTTCAAGGACGAGGTACGTCACGTAGGCGAAGAACTGGGCCTACCCGCCGAGATCGTCTGGCGTCAGCCCTTCCCGGGACCGGGGCTCGGCGTGCGCATCGTCGGCGAAGTGACCCGCGAACGCGCCGAGATCCTGCGAAACGCCGACTATGTGGTCGTCGACGAGATCAAGAAGGCGGGCTTGTACCGCGAACTGTGGCAGAGCTTCGCGGTGTTACCGGCGGTGCGTACGGTGGGGGTCATGGGAGACGGCCGCACCTACGCGTACCCGATCGTGATCCGCGCCGTGACGAGTGACGACGCCATGACCGCGGACTGGGCCCGTCTGCCCTACGAGGTCATCGAAAGCATCGCGAATCGTCTGATTCGCGAGGTGGACGGCGTGAACCGAGTGGCCCTCGACGTGACGAGCAAGCCACCGGGCACCATTGAGTGGGAGTGAACCGCTCCTCGTTCTCTGACGAGTCGCTGTGGAGTAACGAACCTGCGGACTCCGGTCTGCTCGACCCCGCGGCGCTGCTCGAGGGCCTGACCGAGCCTCAACGCGAGGCGGTCCTCCAGCGCGGGGGTCCCTTACTCGTCATCGCCGGCGCGGGTTCGGGAAAGACCCGAGTGCTCACGCGAAGGATCGCCCACATCCTCGCCTCGGGTGACGCACGGCCCTTCGAGATCATGGCGATCACTTTCACCAACAAGGCGGCCGACGAGATGCGCCGACGAGTGATCGAACTGGTCGGTGAGGACGCGCAGCGTATGTGGGTCTCCACCTTTCACTCGGCGTGCCTTCGCATGCTGCGCGCGCACGCTGAGGTGCTCGGTTACCAACGGGGCTTTACCATCTACGATGCCGGTGACGCCGAGACGGCGGTCGAGCGCATCATGAAGGAGCTGGACCTCGACACCAAGCGATTGTCGCCGCGCAGCGTCTACGCCGCGATCTCGGCGGCGAAGAACGAGATGCTCTCGCCCGAAGGCTATGAGGCGTCGGGGCACGGTGACGACCCCCACCACCGTCGTGTCGCGCAGATCTACGCGCTCTACTACCAGCGTCTTCGACTCGCGAACGCCATGGACTTCGACGACCTCTTGCTCAACACCGTCGAGATGCTTCGTCGTGACCCCGAGGTCCGCGCCTCGTACCAGGACCGTTTCAAGTACTTGCTCGTCGACGAGTTCCAGGACACGAACGGCGTGCAGAACGAGCTCGTGCTCATGTTGGCCTCCGCACACCGCAACTTGTGCGTCGTGGGCGACTCGGACCAGTCGATCTACCGGTTCCGCGCCGCCGACGTGCGCAACATCCTGCAGTTCGAACAGCGTTTCCCCGACGCCACGGTCATCTTGCTCGAACAGAACTTTCGCTCGACTCAGGTGATCCTGGACGCGGCGAACGCCGTTATCGCGAAGAACGCCAGTCGGCACGCGAAGAACCTCTTCACCGAGGGCGACGAGGGCGAAAAGATCCGTCTCTATCGCGCGGGTGACGAATACGACGAAGGGCGTTGGATTGCGAGCGAACTGCGTCGCCTGCGTACCGAGTCCTCGCTCAACTGGAACCAGATGGCCGTGTTCTACCGCACGAATGCCCAGAGTCGAGTCCTCGAAGAAGAGATGTTGCGCGCGAACATTCCTTACCGCGTGATCTCGGGAATGCGCTTCTATGACCGCAAGGAGATCAAGAACGCCCTGGCCTACGCGCGACTCATCGTCAATCCTCGCGACGAGTCGTCGGCGCGTCGGGTGATCAACGAGCCCAAGCGCGGCATCGGTGAGGCGGCCCAGGCGAAGCTCGGTGCCTACGCCGCCGAACACGGGCTCTCCTTCGCCGAGGCGGCCCACTTCGCCAAGGTCGCGGGTTTGGGCGCGAAGGCGTTGAGCGGCGCCGAGAAGTTCGCCTTCACCCTGGACCAACTTCGCGCGATGGCCAACGACTTGACACCGCGTGAAATGATCGACGCCATCGTGCGCGAGAGCGGCATGGGTGACGCGCTGCGCGCGGAGAACTCGGACGAGGCGTACTCGCGCTTGGAGAACCTCGGCGAGCTCGCCTCGGCGGCGTCCCAGTACGACACGCTGTTGGACTTCGTCGAGCGCATGGCGCTCGTCGCCGACTCGGATCAGTTGGACGGCGGTGCCGGCGCGATCTCGATGATGACCCTGCACGTGGCCAAGGGTCTCGAGTTCCCCGCGGTCGTGATCGCCGGGCTCGAGGAGACGGTCTTTCCCCACAGTCGTGCCCTCGCCGACGAGGCCGAACTCGAAGAGGAGCGACGCCTCTGCTACGTAGGTATTACGAGGGCGATGCGCCACCTGGTCCTCACCCACGCCTGGAGCCGCACGAAGTGGGGTCAACGCGTGGACGCCATCGCCAGTCGGTTCCTGATCGAGATCCCCGCGGAACTCGTCTACGACGTCTCGACCACGCTGCCCGCGCGTCGCTCGAGTTTCGAGCGCGAGGACGAGGGCTTCGTCGGTCGCGGTACCGACTTCACACAAGGTCGGGCCTTCGGGGCTGGCACCGCCCCGCCCGTGAGGTCGACGGGTGCCGAGAAGTTGGGTCTCGTGGTTGGTGACCGGGTGGTGCACGACCGCTTCGGCGAGGGCGTGGTGTTGAGCGTGGACGGTACGGGTTCGCACAGTCGCGCGGCCGTGAACTTTGACGAGCACGGCACCAAGCAACTCGTACTCGCGATGACGCCCTTGCGTCGAGCGTGATTCGTGTCAATTAGGTAGCCTTGGGCCCCGTTTGGGTCCTCGCACCTCGAAGTGTCAGAATGGTAGACCATGGCTTCTCGTAGGACCGCCTATCGGCCACCGGCCACGCCCGCGATTCCTCGCCATCCCCCAAAGGTGTACTGGATCCGTCGATGCATCGTGCTGGCCGTACTGGCGCTGATCGTCACCGTTGGCTACTACGTGGTGACCCTCGGCTTCGCGCTCGCCAATCCGAGCTACGGCACGTCGATGTCGGCTCGCGCGGCCGAGTGGGGGCGCGGCCACGGACTCGGGTCCGTCGTGACCTGGCTCGAAGCCGAGGCGTATCGGCTCAATCCCCCCAAGGTCGGGGGCACCCCTTCGATCTCCTCCTTCGGATCGGGCCCCACCGCGGTGAAGGTCCCCACGGGCGGGCACCTGCCCGCACCAAAGGACATGAAGTCACCCGCCAAGCAGCCGCTTCCGGGCGAGGGTGTCTGGCACGTCGTCGGGCGCGAGACCGCCAACGGCATCCCGACGATGTACGAGGCGTTCGTGCGGCCCGACGCCATACACACGAGTTACGTCGTGGGTGTGGCGTGGATGGATCCGACCCTGCTCCAAGCCCAGCTCTACTCGGGCTCGTACATCCCCGGTGGCGGACCCTACAAGTTCTCGGCGCCGATCTCCGCCAAGGACAGCAAGACGCTCGTCGCGGCATTCAACGCGGGCTTTCGCATCCAGGACTCGAACGGCGGTTACTACACCGACGGCAAGAACGTGGCGCCACTCGTGAACAACGCCGCCTCGGTCGTGATCTACAAGGACGGCACGATGACCCTCGGTGCGTGGGGCACGCAGGTCTGGATGTCCAACCAGGTCGCCTCGGTGCGCCAGAACCTGGACCTGATCGTCAACGACGCCAAGCCCGTCGCGGGACTCGCGGATCAGAACTCGGCCAAGTGGGGCAAGACCCTGGGCGGTAGTTTCAACGTCTGGCGCTCGGGCCTGGGCGTCACCAAGGATGGCGCCATTGTCTACGTGGGTGGACCAGCCCTGTCGATCAGCGACCTCGCCAACGTGCTGGTGCTCGCGGGCGCGGTACGCGGGATGCAACTCGACATCAACACGGGCTGGGTCCAGTTCGCCGCCTTCCAAGGACCGATCGGCACGTCACTCAATGGCTCGAACAGTTCCACGCTGTTGAAATCGATGCCAACGGGATCGCGGTACTTCGAGACGTGGTGGAATCGCGACTTCTTCACCATGAACCTTCGCAGCACGGCCCTCGTCAAGTCGACCAAGGCGGCGGGCTAACGATTTTCGTTGTCCATGACCTTTCGCCATAACGGTCGGGGCAGGTGGCGTAGGACCGCGAAGACGTAACGCAGCGCCGGGGGGCTCCAGATGACCCGGTCACCACTCGCGAGCCCGCGCATCACGTTCTCGGCGACTTCGTTGACGCCCGTGGTGAAGGGGACCTTCTCGTTTTGGTGCTGGGTCATGCGTGAGCGAACGACGCCGGGCCGCAGGAGTTGCAGGCTCACGCCGGTTCCCTCGAGCGAATCCGCGAGCCCGTCGCACAGCCGGTCCAGTCCGGCCTTGGTGCCCGAGTAGAGGTACATGCTGCGTCGCACGCGCACCGAAGCGACCGACGAGATCACTAGTATCCGACCGCTGCCTTGGGCCACGAGACGTCGACGCACCTCGGCGAGCGCGACCACCGGCCAGGCGAAGTTCACCATCACCATCGAGGTCACCGCGTCGGCGTCGTCCTCCATGGCGAGCTGGTCGCCCAAGAGTCCAATGGCGACTACCACCAGGTCGACGGGGTCACCTACCTTCTCGAAGCCCTCGCTCACCGCGCGCTTGGCGTTCGAGGCGTCGTTCGCGTCAAAGACGACGGTGTCGGTCTTGGTCGCTCCGTATTCCTGCGCTTCGGCGGCGGCGACGTCCAGCAACTCCTGGTTGCGTCCGGCGAGTACGACCGTGTGGGCCCGAGCCGCGCAGAGCTTCTTGGTGATCGCGCGCGCGATGTCCGAGCTCCCGCCGAGTACGACGACGTTCTGGGGCTGTCCGAAGGCGTTGTCCATGTTCACTTTCCTACTATTTGAAGACGTCGAGCGAGGTCGCTCGTCATCTGGTGGTGGGGGTCGACGCGGTTCTTTACCTCGAGGAACTCACCGAGTCGCGGGTACATCGCGCGAACCTTCTCGGGCGCGAGCCGGGCGTCCTTGGCGAAGTAGACCCGACCATTCGCTTCGAGCACCAGGGCGTCGAGGTCGTCGAGTACCTCGGGCAGGGCGTGCGGCCCGACCGGTAGGTCGAGCGCGAGGGTCCACCCGGGCAAGGGGAACGAGAGCGGGCCAGGGTTCGCGGGTCCGAAGCGCTTGAGCACGGCGAGGAAGCTCGCCACACCCGAGGACGAGAGGCGAGCGATCGCCGCGACGATGGTCTCGTGTGCGTCATCGGGCACGCAGAACTGATATTGGACGAAACCGCGTTTGCCGTAGAGACGGTTCCAGTCGCGCACGCCGTCGAGCGGGTGAAAGAACGTCGGCAATTCTTGTGCTTCGTTCTCCTGGAGCTTGGGTGCCGAACGGAACCAGAGTTCGTTGAAGGCGCGCACGCTGAGCGGGTTCAACAGGCCGCTGGGTGCGTCAAAGGGCACGAAGAGTTTGGCCGGCTTTGGTGCCTTGAGCGTCACCTGGTCGAGGTCGCTCGCGGTGGCGTGATTCGCCCTCGTGAGGATGGCTCGGCCCATGTGCGCGCCGCGCGTCATGCAGTCGACCCACGCGACCGAATACTTGTACTCGTGGTCGCGCTCTTTCATCGCCGCCATGACGCCCTCGAGGTTGGCGAATCGTTCGGTGTCGACGAGGACCTTGTCGGTCTCGATTCGCGCCATCTGGATCGTGGCCGAGGTGATCACGCCCGTGAGGCCCATGCCACCCGCGCTCGCCCAGAACAGCGCCTCGTCGCTGGTGGGTGAGACGCTGAAGGTGCCACTGGGGGTCACCAAACGCATCTCGAGCACGTGCTGGCTGAACGTTCCGTCGCGGTGGTGATTCTTACCGTGCACGTCGGCGGCGATTGCACCACCGATGGTCACTTGGCGCGTACCGGGGGTGACCGGGACGAACCATCCCTGGGGGATCGACGAGTGGAGTATCTGGTCGATGGAGACTCCCGCACCGACCCTTAGCACGCCGTGCTCGTCGATGGTGCCGATGTCGTCGAGGGCGAGGTTGCTCATCACGAGCCCACCGCTCAATTGCGCAGCGTCGCCGTAACTGCGTCCGAGCCCGCGCGCGATGAGGGGCGCCCCTGTCGCGAGTTGTTCGGCGACCGCGAGTTCGCTGTCGGGGTTCGAGAGCGTCGCGACGCTCGGCGTCGTGCGCCCCCAGCCGTAGAACGTGGCGCGGGTCACCAGTAGATCCCCAGACCCAAGAGCACCGCCCAGGCCACCAAGAGCGCCTGGACCGTGTGGTTCTTCAAGATGAGGTCTTCGGGCGACTGGCCGGTCGTCGACTCGGAGTTGCGCATGACGAAGAGGATGGCGAGCACCACCGGCACCACCGTGAGTCGGATGGGGACGATGTGGTGCTGGATCGAGGAGAGACCGGTCGCAGACGTGTCAAAGGCCCACAGACAGTAGCCGGTCACCGCCACGGTCGCGCTCAGGGTGAGGGCGGAATGGAGGAATTCGGCGGTGTATTCCGCGAGGACCTTTCGACTCTGACCCGCACCCACGTGGGACAACTCGCTCGAGCGCTTACCCACGACGAGGAAGAAGGCACCGAAGGAGACGACGACGAGGAACCAGGACGACACATATATATGGCACGCGACCGCGCCCGCGTACGCGCGAAGGAAGAAACCGCTGGCGACCGAGACCAGTTCGATGACGGCGATGTCCTTCACCCACAGGGAGTAGAGGATCGAAATGGCGACGTAGATGCCGAGGATGAGCAGCAATCCGGCCGGACGGTAGATGGTGAAGGGCAGGGCGAAGCCGATGATCAAGAGGACCACGAGGGCCCCCCGGGCGAGGCCGGGACTCAGCTGTCCCGAAGCGATCGCCCGGTACTGCTTGGTGGGATGGTGCTGGTCGGCCTCGAGGTCGCGCAGGTCGTTCAGAATGTACATCGCCGACGAGACCGCGCAGAACGCCACGAAGGCGACGAGCACGTGGCCAATGACGTTGTCGTGGCTGAGCACTCCCGCCGCCCCGGGCGCCACGGTGATCAATCCGTTCTTGACCCACTGGCGAGGACGCAGCGCAGAGAGCAGGGCACGACCGGTTCCTCGGGTGGGGGCCGACATTGTGCTCACGACCACCAACGCTACTCTCGGTGACCTGAACCAGTCTGGAGAAGGGACCTTCCAAGGGCCTCTATGCTGAATCTACGATGGAGCGTACGTATCGAGTCGTAGTAGCGAAGCCGGGTCTCGACGGCCACGACCGTGGCGCGAAAGTGATAGCGCGAACCCTGCGTGACGCCGGCTTCGAAGTCGTCTACACAGGCCTGCACCAGACACCCGAGCAGATCGTCCAGGCCGTCATCCAAGAGGACGCCGACGCGCTCGGTCTGTCCTTGCTCTCGGGTGCGCACAACGTGTTGGTGCCGCGCATCCTCGATCTCTTGAAAAAGGCGGGTCGCGACGACGTCCTGCTGCTCGTGGGGGGCATCATCCCCGACGCCGACATCGCCTCACTCGAGGCCGCGGGAGTCGCGCGTATCTTCACGCCGGGCGCCTCACTCGACGAGATCGGTTCGTGGCTCGAAGCCGCACTCGATTCTCGCGAAGTACTGCACTAATCAGCGCCGTCGCACGGCACGACAATGAAAGTGGAAGTGAATGGACCTCTTTGAGTATCAGGGAAAGCAGTACTTCTCTCGCTTCGGTATCGCGGTCTCACCCGGCGATATCGCCGACACCGTCGATCAAGCGGTCGAGGTGGCCGATCGTGTCGGCTATCCCGTGGTCGTCAAAGCCCAGGTGAAGGTGGGTGGACGAGGCAAGGCGGGCGGCGTCAAGCTCGCCCAGGACGCCGACGAAGTGCGTCTGCACGCGGGCAACATTCTGGGACTCGACATCAAGGGTCACGTCGTGCACCGAGTGTGGATCGAACGCTCGAGTGAAATCGCCAAGGAGTACTACGCGTCATTCACGCTGGATCGACCCAACAAGGTGCACCTGGGCATGCTCAGTGCCCAGGGTGGCGTCGAGATCGAGGTCGTCGCCGAGAAGAATCCCGACGCCATCGCGTTCTTGTCCATCGACCCCGTTCGCGGTCTGGACCTGGCAACGGCTCGTCGCTGGGTCGATGAAGCCGAGTTGGACCAGCCCGCGCGCGAGCAGGCGGCCGAACTTCTGGTGAAGCTCTACGACTGTTACACGACGGGCGACTGCGACCTCGCCGAGATCAATCCACTCATTTTGACGCCCGACGGTAACGTGCACGCGCTCGACGCCAAGGTCACGCTGGATGAGAACGCGTCGTTCCGTCACCCCGAGTGGGAGGAGTTTCGCGCGACCGAAACCGAGGATCCTCGAGAGAAGATGGCCAAGGAGAAGGGTCTCAACTACATCGGACTGGACGGTACCGTCGGCATCATCGCCAACGGTGCGGGACTTGCGATGTCCACCCTCGACGTGGTCAATCAGGTTGGCGGCACCGCCGCTAACTTCCTCGACATCGGTGGTGGTGCCAACGCCGACGTCATGGCGTCGGCGATGGAGGTGATCAACTCGGACCCAAAGGTGAAGGTCATCTTCGTGAACATCTTCGGTGGCATCACGCTGGTCGACGAGGTTGCCAAGGGCGTCCTCGAGGCCCTGGGACGAGTCTCGATCTCGTCACCAGTCGTGCTGCGACTCGACGGAACGAACGCGGTGGAGGGCCGCGAGATACTCGCGCCACACCTGAGCGACAAGTTGATGATGGAACCGACCATGCTGGACGCCGCCCGCCGGGCCGTCGCGTTCGCGAACGCGTAAGGAAGAACCATGAGCATTTTCGTAGATGAGAACACCAAGGTCATCGTCCAAGGCCTCACCGGAGGCCAGGGGCGCTTTCACGGACTGCGCAATCGCGACTACGGCACCAAGGTCGTCGGTGGCGTGACCCCGGGTAAGGGGGGCACCGACGTCGACGGCGTGCCGGTCTTCAATTCGGTCAAGGAGGCGGTCGAGGCGACGGGGGCCACAGCGTCCTTCGTCGTCGTGCCACCCAAGTTCGCCACGGCAGCGATCCTCGAGGCGGCCGAGGGCGGCATCACCTTCATTGTCTGTATCACCGAAGGCATCCCGGCCCACGACGAGGCCATCACCTACAACCGCCTCGTCGAGGAGTTCCCGGGCGTGCGGCTCCTCGGACCGAACTGTCCGGGCATCATCAGTCCTGGTAAGTGCAACATCGGCATCACTTCGGGCGACATCGCTCTCGCGGGCGGTCCGGTCGGCATCGTGTCGCGTTCGGGCACGCTCACCTATCAGGCCCTGCACGAGCTCAGCCAAAAGGGCATCGGTCAGACCACGTGCGTGGGCATCGGCGGTGACCCGGTTCCCGGTACCAACTTCATCGATTGTCTTCGAGCGTTCCAGGACGACCCCGAAACCAAGGCGGTCATGATGATCGGCGAGATCGGTGGCTCCGAGGAGGAGCGCGCCGCCGAATGGATCAAGTTGAACATGACCAAGCCCATTGTTTCGTACATCGCGGGGGTCACTGCGCCGCCGGGACGCAAGATGGGTCACGCGGGTGCCATCATCTCGGGCTCGAAGGGCACCGCCCAAGCCAAGATGGAGGCGTTGGCCGAGGCGGGCGTGCACGTCTGCAACAACCCCACCGAGGCCGGCGAGAAGATGGTCGAGATCGTAAAGGCCCTGTAGCCCCTTGGCCCCAGTCCGTCTCTGTGTACTGGTCTCGGGATCGGGCACCATTCTTGAAGCCATGTTCGACGCCGGCGTCTCGGTGGCGCTCGTCGCTTCGGATCGCCCGTGTCGAGCGCTCGAGGTGGCGACGAATGCGCGCAAAGAGGCGGTGCTGATCGATCGGGCGGACTTCGGAGGCTTCACCAAGGTCTTCGACCGCGAGGCCTACAGCGCCGAGCTCACGAGGACTCTGGCAGATCACGACATCGACCTCGTGGCGATGGCTGGTTTCGGCACCATCGTCACCGCCACCTTCCACTCGGCGTACCCGGGCCGGGTCCTCAACACGCACCCGAGCCTGCTGCCCGCCTTCAAGGGCTGGCACGCCGTGCGCGCCGCACTCGAGGCGGGCGTCAGCGAGACCGGCTGCACGGTGCACGTGGCGACAGTGGAACTCGACGACGGTCCGATTCTCGCCCAGCGCCGGGTCGCGGTGCTCGCCGACGACACCGAAGAGACGCTGCACGAACGGATCAAAGAAGTCGAGCGGCGACTGTACCCGTTGGTGGTCGGTAGGGTTATGGCGTCACTCGACGAAGGTTTTGAACCTGTTTCGGTCGCGGGCACGTTAGAGGAGAGTTGAATGCGGGCGTTGTTGAGCGTGTACGACAAGACCGGGCTCGTCGAGTTCGCGAAGGGACTCGAAGCTCTGGGTGTTGAATTGGTCGCGTCGGGGGGCACCGCCGCCGCCCTCGCCGAGGCGGGCGTCGCTCACGTGGACGTGGCGGAGGTGACGGGGTTTCCTGAGATGCTCGACGGACGCGTGAAGACACTGCACCCCAGGATTCACGCCGGCATCCTGGCGGACCGCTCTAAGCCCGAGCACCTGGCGGCTCTCGGAGCGCACGAGATCACGCCGATCGACATCGTGGTGAGCAACCTGTATCCGTTCTCCTCTAATCCCTCGATCGAACTGATCGACATCGGTGGTCCCTCGATGGTGCGCGCCGCCGCGAAGAACCATGAATACGTCGCGGTCGTGACCAGTCCTGAGCAGTACGGCGACGTCCTGCGTGAACTGGGACAACACGGCGTGCTCGCGGCGTCGACTCGCCACGCCCTGGCGCGCGCGGCCTTCGCGCACACCGCGAGTTACGACGCCCAGATCGTGCGGTGGTTCGACGAGGGTGGCGAGATCGGCGAGGCGCCCACCGGTGTCGATGCCCAGCTCACAACTACCTTGCACCTGAGCCTCGAGCGGGCCGCGCTCACGCGCTACGGCGAGAACCCCCACCAGGTGGGCGCTCGGTACCGGGTCGCGGGATCGACGCCATGGTGGGATGGCGTCGTCCAACACGCGGGTACCGCCTTGTCGTACCTCAACTTCTTCGACGCGGACGCGGCCTGGCGACTCGTGCACGAACTGCGCCTCGACGCGCCCGACAAGAAGGCGGTGGCGATCATCAAGCACGCCAACGCCTCGGGCGCTGCGCTCGGCAGTTCGCTCGCCGACGCGTTCGAAAAGGCGCTGCGCGCTGACCCCCAGAGCGCCTTCGGGGGCATCATCGCCGTCGACGGCGTGATCGACGCGCATCTCGCGTCGTTGATCGCCCAGGGCCCCCAAGCCGACGTGATCATCGCTTCGGCATTGGATGAGGAGGCCATTGCGATCCTCGTCAAGCGTCGCAAGGCCACGAGACTGCTCAGCGCCCCTTCGCCCGAACCGCTCGGACTTTCGGTGCGGACCTTCGGTGACACCGCCCTGGTGCAGAACGCCGACGAACTGCTCGTGCCGATCAGCGAGTGGCGTTGTGTGACGCAGAAACAACCCACCGCCCAACAACTCGAGGACCTGAGTGTCGCCTGGCGGGTCTGCGCGCGCACCACCTCGAACGCGATCGTGCTCGCGCGCGACGGCGTCGCGGTGGGCATCGGCGCGGGCCAGCAGTCGCGTGTCGTCGCAGCCAACATCGCCACGCAGAAGGCTGGCGAGTTCGCCCGGGGCAGCGCCGCGGCGTCTGACGCGTTCTTCCCCTTCGCCGACGGACTCGAATCGTTGACCGGTGCGGGCGCGACGTCAGTCGTCCAGCCCGGTGGCTCGGTGCGCGACGGCGAAGTAATCGAAGCCGCCGACGCGGCCGGTATCGTGATGATGCTCACCGGTGAGCGTCACTTTCGTCATTAGGAGCCCCGTGACCGCACAATTGCTCGACGGTGAACCCGTCGCCGCTCGCATCAAGATGGAACTCGCCGACCGAGCCCAACGTCTCAGTGCGGCTGGTCGCACCCCCGGCTTGGGCACGATCCTCGTCGGTGACGACGTCTCGAGCGTGCGCTACGTCGCCATGAAGATCGAGGAATGCGCGCAGATTGGCATTCGCTCCTTCGACGAGCACCTGCCCGCGGACGTGACCCAAGAGGGGATCGAAAGAGTCATCGACCGGTTCAACGAGGACCCCAACGTGCACTCGATCCTCGTGCAGCTCCCGTTGCCCGAGGGCATCAACGAGCAAGAGGTGCTGCTTCGGGTCTTGCCCGAGAAGGACGTCGACGGACTGCACCCGACGAACCTCGGTCGACTGGTGATGGGTGCCCCGGGGCCGCTGCCGTGTACTCCCGCGGGAATCGTCGAGTTGCTCGCCTCGTACGAGGTACCGGTCGAAGGCCAACACGTCGTGATCATCGGGCGCGGCATCACCATTGGACGTCCGCTCGCCTTGTTGTTGGCCCTTCGCCGGGCGAACTGCAACGCTGCGGTGAGCGTGGTGCACACGGGCGTGCGCGACATGACCTCGATCGTTCGCAGCGCGGACGTCATCGTGGCCGCCGCCGGGCGTGCCGGCATCGTCACCGGCGACATGGTCAAGCCCGGTGCCGCGGTCGTGGGGGCCGGCACGACGTTCGTGGGGCGAAAACTGCTCAGTGACGTGGCTGATGACGTCAGTGAGGTCGCGAGTTGGGTCACGCCGCGTCTCGGTGGCGTCGGGCCGATGACCCGTGCAATGCTGTTACGCAACGCTGTACTGGCTGCTGAGAAGGTGCGATGACGACCAAAGACGCAAGAGGACGAGAGTATGACGAGCGCCCGTGGGGCAGTTTCACGGTGCTCGACGACGAGATGTTCGACCACAAGGTCAAGCGGATCGTGGTGCTACCGGGCAAGCGCCTGAGCTACCAGACGCACGCGAAGCGCGCCGAGCACTGGTTCATCGTCGACGGCGTGGCCACGGTCGTGCTCGACGGCAAGGAGTACGAGCTCGGTCCCGGCAAGAACATCGACATCGAGATCGGCCAGGCACACCGCTGCGAGAATCGCGGCACCAAGCCCGTGGTGTTCATCGAGGTCCAGCACGGCACGTATTTCGGTGAGGACGACATCGTGCGACTCGAGGATGACTTTGGGCGGGTGCAGTAGCTTCGTGCGCATCGACGAGTTGCTACGCGGGGGCACCACGCACTCCTTCGAGTTCATGCCACCCAAGTCTGACGAGGAGAGCAGGGTGCTCGAGAGGACCATGACGGACCTCGAGCCCCTTCATCCCTCATTCGTCTCGGTCACGTACCGCGGTGGGCGCGAGTCGCGTCAACGCACCTTCGATCTCGTGACCCAGATCCAGCGGGGCAGCCGGCTCACCGCGATGGCGCACTTGATCTGCGTGGGCCACTCGCGCGCCGAGATGCGTGACATCCTAAAGAACTATCTGGACGCTGGGGTGCTCAACGTCATGGCCCTCGGCGGTGATATCCCTGAAGATCCCAACCTGGTCGCCTCGGAATTCGTCCACGCCATGGACCTCGTCGAGCTCGCCCGCGAGACTGGTGACTTCTCGATTGGCGTCGCCGCGCACCCGCTCGGCCACCCGCGCTCGACGGACTTGGCGAGCGACCGGTTCTACTTAGCTCGAAAACTCAGCGTGGCGGACTTCGCGGTGACGCAGTTCTTCTTCCTCGTCGAGGAGTGGTCACACCTGGTCGAAGAGCTGGGCGCTCTCGGGGTGAGCAAGCCGGTGCTACCGGGCATCATGCCGGTGACGACCCTGGGGGGCATCGAGCGCATGACGAGCATGGGTTCGCGGGTACCCCAGGAGCTGGTCGCGCGTCTCGTGGCGGCCGACGGCCGTGGCGGACCCCAGTCCGTGCGCGCCGAGGGCATCAAAGCGGCGGTCGAATTGTGTGAACAGTTGCTCGATCGCGGAGCACCGGGCTTGCACTTCTACACGCTCAATCGTTCGACCGCGACGCGTGAGATCTACGCTGCGCTGTCGCGCTGAGCACCCTCGATGGGACTTTCGCCCTACGGAGACCACTTGATTTCGCCGTAGGATGAGCGTATGGCCGAGAAAATCACTATGAACGCCGATGGCGTCCTCACTGTCCCTGACAACCCCATTATCCCCTTCATCGAGGGCGACGGCATCGGCGTGGACATCTGGCCCGCGTCCAAGCTGGTCCTGGACGCGGCAGCGAAGAAGTACGGCAAGACCATCGAGTGGAAAGAGGTTCTCGCGGGCGAGAAAGCCTTCAACGAGACCGGCGACTGGCTGCCCGAGCAGACCGTCACTGATTTTCGCGACTACCTCATTGGCATCAAGGGTCCGCTTACCACGCCCATCGGTGGCGGGTTCCGCTCGCTCAACGTCGCGCTACGTCAGATTCTCGACCTCTACGTGTGTCTGCGACCGGTGCGCTGGTTCCAGGGCGTACCTTCACCGGTCAAGCACCCCGAACTCGTGGACATGGTGATCTTTCGCGAGAATACCGAAGACGTCTACGCGGGCTACGAGCTCGAGGCCGGCACCGCGGAAGCGGATAAATTGCGCGAGTTCCTAAAGGACAACTACGGCTGGGACATTCGTGAGATGAGCGGTCTGGGCATTAAGCCGATCTCTAAGTTCGGATCCGAGCGGCTCATCCGCGCCGCGATCAAGTACGCGCTCGATCACAAGCGCGAATCGGTCAACCTCGTGCACAAGGGCAACATCATGAAGTACACCGAGGGCGCCTTCATGAAGTGGGGCTACGAACTCGTACGCAACGAGTTCGCCGACGTCGCGGTTGGCTGGAACGACTGCGCAGGCGAGCCCGGTTCGAAGTTGCTCATCAAAGACTCCATCGCCGACATCACCCTTCAGCAGGTGCTGACGCGCCCGTCGGAGTTCTCGGTCATCGCCACCATGAACCTCAACGGTGACTACCTCTCGGACGCGCTGGCGGCCCAGGTGGGCGGCATCGGGATTGCACCGGGGGCGAACATCAATTACGTCTCGGGTCACGGCATCTTCGAAGCGACCCACGGTACTGCGCCAAAATACGCTGGCCAGGACAAGGTGAACCCCGGTTCAGTGCTGCTGTCGGGCGTGCTCATGTTCGAACACCTCGGCTGGAACAACGCGGCCGACGACATCGTTCGGGCCATGGAGGCGACCATCTTGGACAAGGTCGTCACCTACGACTTCGCGCGTCTGATGGAGGGCGCCACCGAGGTGAAGTGCTCGGAGTTCGCCTCGGCTATCGTCGACCACCTGTAAAAATCAACAAGGAGCATCATGACTACCCCCGTTAACGTCACGGTCACCGGCGCGGCCGGTCAGATCGGTTATCAATTGCTGTTTCGCATCGCGTCGGGTCAGTTGCTCGGTCCCGACACGCCGGTCGTGCTCCGTTTGCTCGAGATCGAGCCCGCGATGAAGTCCCTGTACGGCGTCGTGATGGAACTCGATGACTGTGCCTTCCCGCTACTCGCGGGCATCGAGGCGACGAGCGACCTGAAGCACGCCTTTGACGGTACAAACTGGGCGCTGCTCGTTGGTTCGATTCCTCGAAAGGCCGGCATGGAGCGCGGCGACCTGCTCAACGTGAACGGTGGGATCTTCAAGCCCCAGGGCCAAGCCATCGCCGCGAACGCCGCGAGTGACGTGCGAATTCTCGTGGTGGGTAACCCGTGCAACACGAACTGTCTCATTGCTCGCTCGAACGCACCCGAGGTGCCAGCAAATCGCTGGTTCGCCATGACGCGCCTCGATCAGAATCGCGCTGAGACCCAGCTCGCCAAGAAGGCTGGCGCAGCGGTGAAGGACGTGAAGAACCTCGCAATCTGGGGTAACCACTCCGCCACGCAATTCCCCGATTTCGCTAACGCGACCATAGGGGCCAAGAAGGCGACTGACGTCATCAGCGACCACGCCTGGTTGGAGGGTGACTTCATCACCACTGTCCAAAAGCGCGGCGCCGCCATCATCGAAGCTCGTGGTCTCAGTTCAGCAGCGTCCGCGGCAAACGCGGCCATCGACACCGTGGTCAGTCTCACGACCCCTACGGCAAGTGACGACTGCGCGTCAGTCGCCGTGACCAGCAACGGCGAGTACGGCGTGCCCGAAGGCCTCACCTTCGGTCTGCCGATAAGTACCGACGCCAAGGGCGCCTGGCAGGTGAAGGAGAACTTCGCGATCAATGAGTTCGCGGCCGCTCGCATCAAGGTCACCACCGAGGAGCTACTGAGTGAGCGCGACGAGGTCCAAAGCCTCGGACTGATTTAGTCTTCTCCGAGGTGACGACTCGCGGCCCAGGTACGATTGCGGACGCTGCTTAGATTCCCTCACACGGAATAGTGATCGAATACTGGCACCACGTTGGTGCGTCGTGACCTAGCCTCGGACTAAGCAAGTCGAGGGCGTGTACCTCATAAATGACCGTGGGGCTAGTTATTTGATCGAGCCACACGCAGGGGAGAGGTAGATCGATGTTCCATCGAATCAAGTCGCCATTCGTCGTCATCATTTCCTTCATCGCCATGCTGTCACTGATGCTGACGGGTCTGGCTCTCAGTGCCAGCGCGACGTCGCCGACGGTCGATATTGAGGCAGTGGCGGGAAGGTTTCTGGCCCCTGGTGTCCCGACCGACGGGACGCCAGCCCTGCAGACGACCTTGGACACTCCATCGGGCGTCGCGGTCGATCCCGAAGGTAATTACGTCATCGCGGATCGGTACGGCTACCTACAAGTCCTGGCCAATTCGGCGACGAACCCCGGCTACGTGTTGGGCGACGACTGCGGGGGCCCGTCAACACCGTGCGTCTGGACCCAGGGCGACGTCTTCACGATTGCGGGCGGGGGCAGTTCTGGCACCGACGGCGCCAGCGCGCTGACGTACGCTCTCGCCCGTCCTACGGGAATCGCCGTTGACCCATCGGGCAACGTGATCATCCCGATGCAGGACGCCAACGACGCGCTGGTGCTCGCCGTGTCGGGCTCGAATCCTGGTTATCCGCTGCGTTCAGATTGCGTGAATGGATCGACTGCGTGCTCGTGGATTCAAGGCGGCGTCTACGTCATCGTTGGACAGAGTGGCAGCTCGGCGGCTTTGACTGATGGAAGCACGGCGGCCTCGTCGTCGCTGGAGAAGCCGGACTACGCGAGCCTTGACTCCTCAGGGAACCTCATCCTGGATGATTACAACAGTGGCGTCGTGGTGCTCGCAAGGTCGGCGACGAATCCCGGTTACGTGTTGGGCAACGATTGCGGGACCGGATCGACTGCGTGCGTCTGGACCCAGGGCGACGTCTTCACGCTGGCCGGATCGTGGAGCGGCTGCGGAAGTGGTAGCGATGGCCAGGCCGGTATTGACTGGAACTTCTGCGAATCTCGAGGTGTCGCGGTCGATTCGAGTGGCAACGTCGTCATCGCAGACTCGGACAACGGTCTGCTGGTCGTGCTCGCCGAGTCCGCCACGAATCCCGGCTACCAATTAGAGAACGACTGCGGGACCGGATCTACCGCGTGCGCCTGGACGCCCGGTGACATCTTTGTCTTGACTGCTGATCCCTATAACTCGGGAACCTCGCCGTCAGCCGGGTCACCCAGCCTGGGCACCGATACGGCAGTTTTCTTTCCGTCGGGGAACACGTTCGACGGCCAGGGCAACCTCCTGTTCGCCAATAACCAGTACCAAGTGATCGACATGCTCGCGATGTCGAGTTGCTCGAGTGACTGCCCCTACGGACTCGCCACCATCAACCAAGGCGATATCTATCTCCTCGCCGGAGGTGCCACGTCGAACCCGGGCACCTACGGCGAGCACGGATCACCTACGTCGGCCTATTTGGGGGCTTGGAATAACAGTGCCGGAGCTAACTTTCTCGCAATCGACAACGTGAATGGCGCGGTCGTGCTGGCCGACGCGCCAATCAACACGGTGCGTACCTTCGACGGTGGCGAGATCGCCGTGACCACCACGACGTACCGCGCACCGCCGATCAGAGAAGCGACCACGACGACGTCAACCACCACGACGTCGACCACGACTACGACCACGACCACGACTATGCCGACCACCACGACGACACTCGCGCCTCGGCCACGGATTCGCGCGAACTTCTACTTCGCCCTGGATGTGACGGTCCTCAGCGCCGCGCAAAAGTCCCAGCTCGGATCCATCGCGCGAGCGGTGCGCAACGAGCGTATCGCCGCGCTCAGCGTCGTTGGTTATTCGGACCCATTGAGTCAAGGTGGGGCCGCGAACGCAATAGGCGTGGCCCGGGCCAATGCCGTCGCCGCGTACCTGCACCAACGATTGGTGTCGCTGGGTGACGGCGCAGTGACAATCGGTAGGCGTAGCGGCGGAGTACTCAAGAACAGGCCCTATTCGAATGATCGGGTGGCGGTGCTCACCAGCTGATCGGCGAGCAAATCTCTGCGCGGTTGCCGATTCGCGCGGTTGACCTCGATGTCTCGAGAGATCTAGAACTTGTCCTGGGTGGCGTCGAGAGTAGACGATTTTTCAGTGGCCAGCGGGTGGGCACTGAGCATCCATTCGAGCAAGGGGACCAGCGCGTTGATGTTGCCACGCACTTTGATGCGTCCTTCGCGCAGTGCACCGGCGCTGTCGATGTCCCCTCGAAAGAGAGCTCGCGCGTCGGCGTAACTCAGTCGCAGCAGCGTGTCGGCCAGCAGGTTGTCACCGGGGTCAGCCTTCGCCTCGCGTTCGCGAATGGTCAGGGTGAGCGCGTGCGGCGCTCCGCCGGGGGCGTCGGTCATCTCGATCACGATGCGAAAGACCACGTCGCGCTTGACCGGGACTGGCCCGGCCTTCGCCAGGGTCTCGTTGAGCCGATCGAACCAGGAATCGCTGAGAAAGTCGGCCACAATCTACGGTGCGGGCTGCACGTCGGCGTCGGCGGCCGAACGGTTCGTCCTTCGTAGAATCTTTCGACCGAGCCACGCCACGGGGTCGTACGCGACGTCGACGACGCGCTCCTTTAGCGGGATGATCGCGTTGTCCGTGATGTGGATGTGCTCGGGGCAGACTTCCGTGCAGCACTTGGTGATGTTGCAGTAACCGAGTCCCATCTCCTCACGAACGAGGTGGCGTCGGTCGTTCTGGTCCAGCGGGTGCATCTCGAGTTCGGCGTAACGGATGAAGAACCGAGGACCCGAGTAGGAGGCCTTGTTGTCCTCGTGGTCGCGGATCACGTGACAGACGTCCTGGCAGAGGAAGCATTCGATGCACTTGCGGAACTCCTGGCCGCGCTCGACGTCCTCTTGGAACATGCGATAGCCCCCCTCGGGCATGGGCGGGGGCAACAACGCCGGGACCTTCTGGGCCTGGACGTAGTTGAACGAGACGTCGGTCACCAGGTCGCGGATGATCGGGAACGTCTTCATCGGGGTCACCGTCACCTCGCCCTCGGGCAACTGGTCCATACGCGTCATGCACATGAGTCGAGGCTTGCCGTTTATCTCGGCTGAACACGAGCCGCACTTGCCGGCCTTGCAGTTCCATCGGCACGCCAGGTCGGGTGCCTCGGTCGCCTGGATCCGGTGGATGACGTCCAAGACAACCTCACCCTCGTTCTGGGTCAACGTGTAACTCTCGAAGTCGCCGCCGTTCGCGTCCCCGCGCCAAACCTTCATCGTGACCTCGGCCATTAGTGGTCCTCCTCGAGCAGTGCTTTGAGATCGTCGGGCATCTCGAGCAGCGGCGACTCGACGGTATCGATCGGGCTGTCCCAATTGCCACCGTTGGTCGAATGGGCGAAATTGAACTTTGCGAACGCCGGGTCGGCCGCGGGGAAGTCTTCTCGCGTGTGACCGCCTCGCGACTCCTTGCGCAGCGTGGCGCCCCGGGTGACGGTGCGACAGACCGTCAACATCGCGGGCAGGTCCGTCGTGAGGTTCCAACCGGGGTTGTAGGCCCGGCCACCCTTTACGGCGATGTTCTTCACACGTTCGGTGAACTTATCGAGCTCGGTGGCGGCGAATTCGAGCTCGCTCGCGGTGCGGATGATGCCGACGTTCACCTGCATCATCTCTTGGAGGTCGCGTTGGATGTCGTAGGGGTTCTCACCGCTCGCGCGATCAAAGGGCGCCAAGGCCTCCTTCACTGCTGCTTCCACTTCGCCCATGTCCAGTGTCGTCGCGGCCTGGCCGGACTCCACGTAATCCGCGGCTCCCATGCCCGCGCGCTTTCCAAAGACGACGAGGTCGCTGAGCGAGTTGCCACCGAGCCGGTTGGCCCCGTGCATGCCCCCGGCGACCTCGCCCGCGGCGAAGAGTCCCGGCGCCAGGGTCGCGGCGGTCTCGGCGTCGACCTTGACGCCGCCCATGATGTAGTGACACGTTGGGCCGATCTCCATGGGGTCGGTCGTGATGTCGACGCCGGCGAGTTCCATGAACTGGTGGTACATCGACGGCAAGCGACGACGGATGAACTCGGGACTGCGCCGCGAGGCGATGTCCAAGAACACCCCGCCGTGGGGGCTGCCGCGACCGGCCTTCACCTCGGTGTTGATCGCGCGCGCGACCTCGTCGCGGGGCAGCAGTTCGGGCGGACGGCGTCCCGCGGTATGGTCGTCGTACCACTTGTCCGCTTCCTCCTCGGTCTCGGCGGTCTCGGCGCGGAACATGTCGGCGACGTAGTTGAACATGAAGCGCTTGCCCTCGGAGTTACGAAGCACGCCACCGTCGCCGCGCACCCCCTCGGTCACGAGCAGTCCGCGCACGCTGTGCGGCCAGACCATGCCCGTGGGGTGGAATTGGATGCATTCCATGTCGATCAACTGGGCGCCCGCCCACAGGGCCATCGCGTGGCCGTCGCCGGTCCCCTCCCAGGAGTTCGACGTGAACTTCCAGGACTTACCAGTTCCGCCCGTGGCGAGGATCACCGACTTGGCGCCGAAGGTGACGAATTCGCCGCTCGGTCGCCAGTAGGCGACACAGCCCGCCACCCGGCCGTCGGCGTCGTGGACGAGCTTGAGGACCTTGCACTCCATGTACACGTCGGTGCCCATCGAGACGACCTTTTGCTGGAGGGTGCGGATCAGCTCGAGCCCGGTGCGGTCGCCCACGTGCGCGAGTCGCGCGTAGCGGTGACCGCCGAAGTCGCGCTGGAGGATCTTGCCGTCCTTGGTCCGGTCAAAGAGGGCGCCCCATTGTTCGAGTTCCCAGACCCGATCGGGCGATTCCTTGGCGTGCAGTTCGGCCATGCGGTAGTTGTTCAGGTACTTGCCGCCGCGCATGGTGTCACGAAAGTGCACCTTCCAGTTGTCCTCGGGATAGACGTTGCCCATGGCGGCCGCCATGCCACCCTCGGCCATGACCGTGTGGGCCTTGCCGAGCAGGGACTTGGTGACGATGCCCACGCTGAGGCCGCGCTGCTTGGCTTCGATGGCGGCGCGCAACCCGGCGCCGCCGGCGCCGATGATCAGTACGTCGTACTCGTGGTGTTCGTAGTCGGTCACGATGTTTCCTTGTTCCTAGAAGATCTTGTAGTCGGTGAGCGCACCCGAGGCGACCAGACGCACGTACACGTCAGTGAGTGCCACGAAGATGAGCGACGTCCAGGCGAGGTTCATGTGCTTGGAGTTGAGCGGGGTGAGCAACTTCCAGAAGCGGTAGCGCAGCGGGTGCTTGGAGAAACTCTTGAGCCCCCCGCCGCACAGGTGCCGACAGGCGTGACAACTAAGCGAATACGCCCAGAGCAAGACGGCGTTCACGCAGAGCACGATCGTGCCGACGGTGACACCTAACCCGAGTCCGGGCTGTTGAAAGGCTCGCACGGCGTCGTAGGTGAGCAGCACATTGAAGATCAAACCGGCGAAGAAGAAGTAGCGGTGCAGGTTCTGCATGATGAGCGGAAAGCGCGTCTCGCCGGTGTAGGTCCCGTGGGCGTCGGCGACCGCGCACGACGGTGGCGACCACCAGAAGGCTCGGTAGTAGCTGCGACGGTAGTAGTAGCAGGTGAGTCGAAATCCCAAGGGGAAGATCAGGATCAACAGAGCCGGCGAGAGCGACCCGACGCCAAAGGCGAAGCCGACCTTGGAACCGGCCACGCAGTGGTCTGAGAGGCACGGCGAGTAGAAGGGGCTGATCAGGTCGCGGTGCACGTTCGCACCGACGTAGTAGTAGCGGTTCTGGAAGGCCGCCCAGGTCGAGTAGATGACGAAGGCGGTCAGTACCGACATCGTCACCACGGGTTGGATCCACCAACGGTCCTTGCGCAGGGTGGTGACGCCGGGACCACCGCGCGCGCCGCCGAGGACCACCTTCGTCGTGCTCTCCATGACCGCCACAACCACTCCTTCGTACGGTGGTGACGAGCAAAGGCCACGTCACAGCAACGTTCCCCATACTAGGCAATCGCTCCAAGGCCCCCCGTAGACGAAAGTCCTTGTTTTGCTTTGTTCATTGGTCTTTGGCGAGCACGAAGCACGATGACGGGACCGGGGCGCCGTGAAAAACCGCCCTCGTCGCTCGAACCGAGGGCGGTCTTTGATGGCGTCCTCGCGGGCCGCCGGTTGGTCACGCGATGATCAACGAGGGGTGGTGCTCGCTATTCGTCCAAGTGCGGTTGCGTGGTGCGAAAGGTCGAACGACGCTCCTCTTCGATGAACTCGCGGGCGACGAAACCAAAGCTCGTGCGCTCGTAGTAGGTGAGCCCGCTGAGCGGTGGCGAGTAGGCGTGGATGCTCACCGCCGGGTCGCCGGTCTCGTGCACGACGTCGTGTACGTAGTCGGTGCCGAAGGAACCGTAACCGCCGGGTCCGAAGATCGCCGAGTCGACGCCGATGCTGTCCTTCGCGCGGTGGTGTTCGCGCAGTGACCCCTGAGTCACGCGAAAGGCTCCCGCGGATCCGCCGTGGTCGTGCCAGTCCGATTCCTGGTCGTTCTCCCACGTGAGTAGCTTCACCTCGTAGCCGGGCGTGCGATAGAGAAGCAACCACCACCGACTCTGGTGGTCGGCGACGATCAGGTCCTGCCAGAGATCGGGACGCGCGGCGATGGTGTTCACGACGAGTTCGAGTTGCTCGGGGCTGAGTCGCGCGTGAGGCAGGTTCAACGTCGCGAGCACTTCGTGGAGTTCCTCGGCTCGTTCGTGTGGTGCCTCACTGATTCGTTCTACAAAGCTAAGTGACACGCTGGCTCCTTTGTTGGGTATTTTCTAGTATTTCTCTAGAATAAGTAGTAATAAAGAGTAGGTCAAGCAGTGTGGGTTGATTCTCACTGTTTTCTAAGGTTCGCCTTGGTCTGGCGAATGCGGGCCGCTCGCAAGCGACGCGGTTTTCCTAGTACTTACCGCCGCGGCGCCCTTCGGCGGTGCCGCCCAGCAAGGCCCAGACCACGAGTCCGAGTCCCGGGACGAGGAACCAGATCCCAAAGACGAGGGCCAGGACGACGAAGAACGCGCCCATGCCTAGGGTGAAGGGCCAGATCGAGGTGCCAGGGAACGTGCCCACGAAACCGGCTCCCTGGCCCTGGGTGGCGTTGGGGTCGTCCTCGGGGCGGGCCCGCATGCGCCGACTCCACCAGTAGTAGTAGCTACCGGGAAGGAAGCAGAGCAGCATGCCCGCGAACATCATCACGCCGCCCGCGTTCTCGAGGCTCCAGTTCCAGTAGACGGCGCACATGAGTCCGAAGAACAGTCCCAGACCGAGCAGGACCTTGGCTTCTACCCTCATGAGCTCGACACCTCGTCGTGGTGTTCTTCGGGGTGAGTGCCGTGGCCGAGCGATCGATGCTCGGGGTGGTTGTAGTCCCAGGTCGGACGCTCGGAACGAATCTGGGGCAGACGGTAGAAGTTATGGTGCGGCGGCGGCGACGTGGTGAACCACTCGAGGGTCTGGGCGTCCCAGGGGTTGTCGCCCGCGGGGTAACGCTTCCAGCTCACGGCGACGTTCACGACGAACAGGATCGTCGAGACGCCGATAAGCACGGCACCAAAGGTGCTCAGGTCGTTGAGGAACTTCCACTGCGGATCGTGCGGGTAGACCGCGACGCGACGGGGCATGCCTTCGAGTCCCAGAATGTAGAGAGGGAAGGTGAAGACCTGCGTGCCAATGAACAAGAACCAGAACTGGAGCTTGCCGATGCGCTCGTTGAGCAGATAGCCCGTGATCTTGGGACCCCAGTAGTAGAGCGCGCCCATACCCGCAAGCACGAGCGCCATCACGACCGAGTGGAAGTGCGCGACCACGAAGTAGGTGTCGTGGGTGAAGAAGTCGAGCGGTGGGCTCGCCAGGTAGATGCCCGTCAGTCCACCGATCAGGAACGTGACGACGAAGCCGATGGCCATCAGCATGGCCGTGGAGAACCATATCTCTCCTCGCCACATGGTGCCGATCCAGTTGAATATCTTTATCCCCGTCGGCACCGCGATCAAAAGGCTCATGATCGAGAAGAACGGTAAGAGCACGACGCCGGTGGTGAACATGTGGTGCGCCCAGACGCCCAGCGACAAGGCCGCGATCGACAGCGTCGCGAAGACCATGCCCTTGTACCCGAAGACGGGCTTGCGCGAGAACACCGCGAGGATCTCGGTCGCCATGCCGAAGAACGGCAGGGCGAGGATATAGACCTCGGGATGGCCCCAGAACCAGAAGATGTGCTGCCAGAGCACCGGGACACCACCTCCCTGGACCGAAAAGATGTGCGTACCGAAGTGTCGGTCGCAGTAGAGCATGATCAGACCGGCCGTCAGGACCGGAAAGGCCAACAGGATCAGGATCGCGGTCACGAGCATGTTCCAGGTGAAAATCGGCATGCGGAACATCGTCATGCCCGGTGCGCGAAGGTAGAAGATCGTCGCACAGAGGTTGACCCCGGTGAAGATCGCCGAGAATCCCGTCAGCAGCAGGCCACCTATCCACAGGTCCGCTCCCGCACCGGGCGTGTTCACCGAGTTCGAGAGCGGCGCGTAGGCGACCCAGCCGAAGTTGGCGGCGCCCCCGGCGGTGAAGAAGCCCGACAACATGGTGATGGCGCCGGTCAAGTAGAGCCAGTAGGACAACGCGTTCAGACGCGGGAAAGCCATGTCGGGCGCGCCGATCTGGATGGGCACCATGATGTTCGCTAGGGCGCCGAAGGCGAAGGGGCCGGCGAACAGGTAGATCATGACCGAGCCGTGCATCGTGAACAGCTCGTTGTACTGGGCGAACGAGACGAGCGTGCCGTTGGGCGTGGCGAGTTGGGCGCGCAGGATCTCGGCGAACGCGCCGCCGATCACGAGCATGATCACCGAGGTGATGGTGTAGGAAAGGCCGATCACCTTGTGGTCGGTCGTGGTGATCCACTTGAGGATGCCCGTCGGACCGTGATGCTCGTCGTGGCCGTGCTCTTCGATCGCCTCGTGGGCGGGAGGAACGGGAGGAAGTTGGACTGGCGGATCGAGTAGGTCGGTCATCTCGTTATCTCCCGAACTTCGTGGTTGAGCCCTTGGCGGGGACGATGGCGGAGGTCTGCTGGTAGGTCGTCTTGGCGGCGGCCTTGGCGGCGGCGGCGTCGGCGGGGTTGTTGAACGTCGCGATCCAGGCCGCGTACTCGCTCTGGCTGACGACCTTCACGCGAAACCACATGAGCGAGTGGTAGAGCCCGCACAACTGGGTGCACTGACCGAAGTACGTACCGGTGTTCTGGGCCATGATCGTGAACTCGTTCTTCACCCCGGGCAGTGCGTAACGAGAGAAGTTGAAGGCCTTGACGTAAAAGCCGTGGATCACGTCTGACGACGTCAAGTTGAAGTGCACGCTCTCGCCCACGGGCATCACCATTTCAGGGTTCTGCGTGGTCTGGCCGTAGACGAAGGCATTCGTGCCGGGATACGTGAACTTCCAGCCCCACTGGAAGGCGTTCACGTTGATGGTGACGTTGGTCGTGGGGTTGGCCGTCTCCTTATTCTCCACCACCAGCGTGGCGGCGAACAGGCCAAAGACGATCAGGATGGGAACCACCGTGTAAGCGAGTTCGAGGGGAATGTGGTACTGACTCTGCTTGGGGATGTTGTCACCCTTGCGCCGATAGCGCAGCACCGCGTAGAGGATCAACAAGCAGACGAAACCACCGATGACGACGGCGAGAATCGAGAACCACTGCCAGAGGTGAAAGACCGACTTGGAACTGGTTGACGCGCCGGCGCTCGCGCCAAAGGAGGGCACGGTACAACCCGACAGGGCGAGAGCGGCCAATGGGAGTGCAACGGTACGCCGTAGACGGCGCCACCGGCGCGCACGGACCGTTGCACCCTGTGGGGGCAGGGCGGGTGTTTGCACACCACGACACTAGCCAGTATTTTAAGTCGCAGACCTCACATAATTGTGAAACGCCTTATCCCCGTTGGCGATAGCGCCCTAGTACTCGTCGCCCGTGCTCTCGCGTGCGGCCCAGTTGAAGACGCCTTTGGCCATGGTCGAACTCGCCCGCTCGGCCCGGTCACTGAAGATGCGCTGGCGCGCCGCGGCGATGCCCGGGTCGTCGGGCGTGGCGAGCCAGGCCATCTCGATCAGGTGTCCCGCGAGCCGCTCGTCGTTGGACGAGCCGCTCCGCATGAGCGACAGGGCGCGATCGGCGAGTCGCCCGGCCCCGCCCGAAAGCTCGGTGATCTCGCGCGCGAGTGCTCGGTCGTTCGCCGGCTTGAGGGTGGCGGGATTACCGTCCCACCATCCGCCGTAGAGGCGCCAGATGTTGTGCACGATGAATTCCGGCTCGTCGTAGACGGGCTGGAGGAAGGGCCGGTCCGCCAGGTGGGCGGGTACGACGACGTCGCTCACGACGTCGCTCAGACGCGCACCGGCGTTCATCATTGCGAGCGTCTGGTCGACGATGCTCTCGAGGAATTCGGCGGTCTCGGTCAGCGCCTGGTGGATGCGATCCGGTCCGATGATGGGCAGGCCGTGGCCGGGTAGGAGAAAATGCGCGTCCAGTTCGGCCATGCGTCGAAGGGCCTGGGCCCACTCACGTGGATAGCGCTGGACCTTCTGGGGGTTCCCGGCGTTCGGGCTCGACCAGACGAAGAGGTCCCCGGTGCAGAGCACCCTCTTTTGGGGAAGCCAGGTAACGGTCGCGTCGTCGGTCTCACCCTTCTCGTGGCGCAGATGAACCTCGA